>OGOB01000652.1_pt1 | contig 16172 bp, 18 predicted proteins | sample 1573611 | NCBI WGS metagenome assembly OGOB01 (sample SAMEA2582016, study PRJEB24529) | metagenome | biome: Human gut stool | place: China | collected 2011 | reverse complement strand
GTGCTTTCTGCATCGGTCGCCTCTGATGTCGTATTTCCGTCAAATGTTTCGCTCGGCGCAGAACTTGGCTCTGACGACTTACAAGCTGATAACAGTTCTAAAGAAACGCACAGAAGGAAAATAATTATTGCTGTAAAAAGCAGATATTTCTTATCTCTCGATTTAGTCATTTTAATTTATCCTCCTTCGCTTCTTGTACTCCATTCAATAGCCTACAGATTTTTCAAGCTTAACAACTGCTTTCTCCAACTCATCTCTCGAAAACGAGTCATTGCATTCAAACAGCTTCCACGGAGAATCAATGTACCATCGGTCATTTTTCATTGAAAAGCTTATGAGCGGATTTTCATCTGTATCTACGCAAAAATAGTTCATATCTTGAGATTTATCTTCATTGAAAATCCACTTATCGGCATACATCAGAAACTCATTAACTGAAAAATTCGGCTCATCAAAATACAGTCTGCCATTTACTTCAATTTGAAAAAGCCCCTCTTTTTTCAATATTTCAGGATATCTTTTTAACTTTTGCCTTGTAATTTTCCCTTTCTCTATAATTGGACTGTAAAAAAACACTATCAAATTATTCACCTACTTTACCGGAAACGCAGTCCATATTTTGCCGCTAGAATCAAAAACAACCTTAATAATTTGTTCTCCCTTAGTTCCAATTGTCCTACCAAAATTATACAAAATATAGTATGATCCATTACTACCATTTGGATAAAATTTTGCTGCTGACGAGGTTAAAGCTTACTGAATTAACACCGTATATTCTAAACAAGCTGATAAGCAAAATTGAAATCGGTTGTTTAGAAACAATTGATGGTGAAAAGCAACAAATGGTTAGTGTGGAGTGGCGTTTTCAGATAGGTATATTTTAGTAAACTACCTATCTGAAAATGGTGAAAATACATTAAAAAAACTTTTTACGCAAAATGTAGGTTATAATCAAAATTATTAAACATACGAACATAAATAGCCAAATACGCTCAAAACTCCACGGAATTTTTAATTTTTGGAGTATTTTTTCGTAGCTTGCCGGCCCAAACAATTCGTATATTATCCCACTTGCCCCAAACAACAAGACTAAAACAAAAGAAATTATATTTATTATTAACAAGAAAATATTTAAAAATTCTCTCATTTTAATGTGTACCCCCTTTGCTCTGCTCTTTGTAGGTGTAACCATAGATATATTCGCTGATATGTTCCCAACCAATCTTCGTGGTGCGCGAATTGTTTCCGCGGTCTGACATCCAATAAACATACTGATGGTCTATCGGCGTAGTGGTATTGATAACTGTCCTGTTACGGCGAAGGATGGAATCATAAGAATATGTCGCAGTCTTGCCCGAGGGATACGTATACTTCGATGCAAGATTGTCCTTGCCGTAATCGAATTTTTCGGTCATGCTCACTCCGCCTATTTTTTGAAGAAGGCATAGAGAATAATAGAATAAAAAATCAATGTCATGATTGGAAGAAGCGTCACTCCGACAGTTACGGTCTTTCTGTATTTCTGCTCAATATATCCGCGTTTCAATCCCCATACCTGAGCGCACCACAATGAGACAAACGCTAACAGAGGCAAGAAAAGTTGTATTTTTGATAAAACATCGGACACCGGTCCCGGTATGTAAGCCCGAAAGAATCTTTCTACCGCGGCAAACATAGCGCAAAAAATAAACGCTGGCATAGCATAGAGCCACGATTGTTTGCCGATCTCTCCCCTTTTCACCTTGATTGCATAACGAACCGTTTCAAAAATCAATATCCCGGTAAATACAAGAGTCACCGCAATAAAAGTCCCGGGCGGCAAATAGCTCAATATTATGTACCTCCTAAGCCTGCATATGACTTAAACGCTTATTATAAAGTTCAATCCTTTTCGACATAGTAATATAAATCCGCGGCGGCATATGCTTTATACAAATCCCCCGTTTCACGGTCTACGATATACCAGCCATGTGTAAACGAAAAATCTCTTCCGACTGTATATGCATGAGCCAAGAAATACGGCTTACCATTTATAACTACCTTATGGTCGATTTCCCTTATCATCTTGTCATTGTCCGGGGCAATTCTCGCATTAAGTATTGCTATAGCCTGCTTTTCTGTTAACAATTTGTCGTTATCATCGCCGGGCATTGTTTCGCTTTCCCTTGGATAATAATCTTCTCTTGTCTTAGCTATAATCCATTTAGTGTTCTCGTCCGTCGTTTCCAGTAAGGCACTGACCGCTTCGGAGAACTCCGTTGTGCTTTCTGCATCGGTCGCCTCTGATGTCGTATTTCCGTCAAATGTTTCGCTCGTCGCAGAACTTGTGTTTGACCTGCAAGCCGATAACAGCCCCAAAGAAACGCACAGAAGTGAAATGATTATCGCCGCAAACATCAATTTTGTTGCGACTCTTGTCTTTTTCATTATTAAATCTCCTCTTTGCATAAAGTTCGATAGTCTATCCTCTGCCGCTGCGCAGAGAATATAGTCGCAACACTTTTACTCCGTCTTTTCGCCGGGACATGGGTCTGTTCCGCTTTTCTGCAGTTTTGCACAATACCGTTTAAGGAATATTACCCGTTCCAGCCAAACAGCTACCTCCAGTACCATAAAAAGTGGAAGCCATACAACAACCACGACAAAAAGTGTGCTCAAAACCCAAAGCAAAAATTCCGGAACTTTATAATAAGTCAAAACTATCTTCGAAAAGGCATCCATAGCTTTGTTACCAAATATAATAAGGGAAAAAGACTGCAGTATAGCTATAAGCCACTGTATAAGATTACTCCTCTTTTTCATTTTTTCATAGTTGTCTATCTTTATTTTTCTGCCGCATTTCGAGCATTGGTATTCTTCTTTAAGTGTAATGTCTGTTTTTAATTTATAAAACCCAAACTCCCTAAAGCTGGGATATATTTTATGTCTGTCCGCATTTTTATGTTTATCCATATATCTTAATTCCTTTCATACCACACGATTGATTTTTGTTCCGCGAAAATTTTCAGCTCATTGGAATCACATCCTCTGCGTCAAATTTGCACATATAAAAATTTCTCTAACCTACTTTTGGCTTCATCATATCATAGTGTAATTATAGTGTCAATTGCTTTTTGAACATCCAGAATATATGTCTATGTTAGGCAACGAAAAAACTCCGCCCGGAGAACCGGACGGAGCTTTTGATTTAGATTTACGCGTTGTGCTTCTTGATAGCTGCCTGTGCTGCAAGCGGTACATAGCGCCAACTATTTCATATCCACACGCTCACATTCAAATCCACCCACTTATAGACTCTCCTGCGGGTCGAAAAGCTGTAGATATACTTCTTCGCATCGTCGATGGTCAGTGTAAAGGAACCGATTTTGATATGGTCGTCAGGGTCAAATTCGCCTTCCTCCTTGCTTCCGGTTCTCAGATACCAACGGAACTCATCCTTCGACACCCAAATGCGCTCAACAAACGCCTCCACAATGCTTTCTGGGATAACCGAGTAGTCAAATCCGGTGTACTCCTTCAAACGCTCTCGCAGTTCCAAGAGCTTAGCGGAATAATCCTCGTTGCTTGTCGGCTCCTTCTCAGGCTGCAAGCCCTTGATTTCTTCCGTGAGCTTGGCAACACGATTCTCGATCTCCTGCTTCTTTGAGCGAAACATTTCCTTATCAATGTCACCCTCGGCTCTCATCTCAATCAGGTTTGTCCGCTTATTCATTAGCTTCTCGATTTCGCCTTGCTTGCGCTGGATAACATCTGTATTGTCCGGCAGTTCTTCCTGATCGGCAATGTGCTTTTCGAGCATCGCATAGGACAAATCTATCACTTTGTCTGCGTTTTCGATGTAGCGGTCAAATACCTGCTCCGCCATCATTTCCAGCTTCCAGCCCTGAATATAAGGCGATTCGCACGAATGCTCAATGGAGATGCCTTTGTTCAGGCGCTTGGCAACGCTCCCACGGTTTACCGATGTGTAACACTGGTAATCAACGCCGTCTGTCCGTCCGTCACGGGAATGAAACCGCAAGTTAAACTTGTTTCCGCACTGACAAATCATCAAGCGTCCGAAAGCAGTGGTATGCTGCATTCTTCCTACTCTGCGTTTTCCTTTGTTATGGTTTTTCATGACCACCGACTTGGCATCCATCAGTTTCTGAACCTGCTCATACTCCTCGACGGTTACGATCGGTTCGTGCGTACCTTGAACCTGAACATACTCCAAATCACCGTAATTCTTTATTTTCTTCTGCTTCAGGAAATCAGGAGTATATTCCTTGTGGTAGGTTATAATACCGCAGTAAAAGGAATTGCGAAGCATTTTTGCAATGTACGATGAAAACCACCGTTCCTTTCCCATTGCTGTCAGCCGTCCCGCTTTCTCAAGTTCATATTGGATAGCTGTTACCCCCATTCCACTCAGGTACATATCGTAGATCATTCGCACCGTCTTTGCCTGTTCGGGGTTGATGACCATCTCTTTACCGACGCGGTCATATCCGAGGATATTCCCGTTGCCGTAAAAGACACCGTTTTGCATAGAGGTTTGTTGTCCAGCTTTTACACGGATGGATGTTTTACGGCTTTCATCCTGTGCAAGCGTCGCCATTATCGTAAGCCGCAGTTCGCCGTCGCCGTCAAAAGTCTTGATGTTATCGTTGATAAAAAAGACCTCAACGCCGTACTCCTTCAACAGGCGTGTATATTGAAGCGTATCCACCGTGTTTCGGGCAAAGCGGGATACCTCACGGGTGATAATCATATTGAATTTCCGCTGCCGGGCATCCTCTATCATCTGCATAAAACGCGGACGTTTTTCAGCAGATGTTCCCGTTATGCCCTCATCAATATACTGTGCTGTTAAAGTCCAATCAGGTCGTGCTTCTAATATAGGTTTATACCAATCTATTTGATTTTCCAAAGCAGATAGCTGTGCTTCGTGTTCAGTCGATACACGCGCATATATAGCTACATCTCGTTTTTGAAAATCGGAGTTCAGTCCATACATTACTTATTCTTGCCTTTCTGCTTTTCTTTTTTGTAACAAGTGAAATCGGCAATGCAAACGTTATCCTTGTATTCTTGAAGGATGTTTCTAAACACATAGCCGGAGATTTCACCATCAAGATAAAGCTGCTCAATGAGTTTCAGTGCACCGAAAATATTGTTTTCTTTATCTGCTTTAATCATATCCGTTTTCAGGCACCTCCTCAACGATGCGATTTTTTAAATCGCGCACTTGACTTTCTCCAAATGGAATAATCTAGTCCATATCGCTGGCAAATATCACACATATACAATTCGTCCTGAAAGATCTCTGCCCTTTCAATCCAATATGTTGGATCGTCGTAATAAACACTTGCGCATCGGCGGCATAAGCAAAGCTCTATATATGGAGAGCGATTCTTAAAATCATTCATTTATAAAGCCCTCCTTGCTTTGCGACAGAAGCAGTAATCCGCTTGTTTATGCGAAGAAATCTTTTGTTGATTGCATCCTTACTGGTGTGAAAAAATTCTGCAATTTCTACCTGGCTATATCCATCGATATATAACAGCGTCAACAATTCTTTTTGCTGTACCGCAAGTTTGGAAATTGCGAGATACAGCACGCTATTTTCTATTTCTTCAATCCACTCAAATCGACTGCACTCACTCATATCCATAGAACAAGTCGTCGAAGTTACAAACTTCTTATATAGGCCGTTTCTGCTTTCATCATTTTCTAATGAATCAATAGATTGGGTATGAATTGAAAAAATACGATTATCTCGATACTCTCTCAAATCTGATGCATATATTTCTTGTATCTGCTCATCGGTCATCCCAAGATCTTTAAACCTTTTTGCCTGTCCAACCTGTTTTCGTTCAAACTTTTTTCTTTCATATCCGTCATTCCAGCTCATAATGATCTCCTTTGATTTGAAAAATTTTAAAAATAATTAAAATTTTTCAAATCACGGATACTGAGCTATATAACAAAGCCAGCTGTATAGCACTTCAGAGCTTCCCTTCTAAATTCTTAGCCGGAAGCTCCTATTCAGTTTTCCTGTCCAAATAAAACAAGCCACCGGCAAAACAGATTTAGCCTGTGGCTATCTGCTTTGTCGGTGGCCTCTCATCTCTGTTTGCACAAGCTTGGTTTAACCAACCGAAACAATCAACGCATATGACCTGATAAGGATTTAAGGTGGCCCTGTTTCAGCCTGACCTTACCGTCGTTATGCTGTATTCAGTTTTCAATTTTTCTATCCGTCAGGTGCATATATATCTATGGTATCGTGACGCCTACTCTTTTGCACTCGGACAAACTTAATCATGCATTTGCTGCACTCATATTTGATTTTTCCGTCTGTGTTTTTGTACCCATAGTTTATCTTACCGCAGTTCGGGCAAAACATAGGGTATGGTTTCCACAGCTCGTCCATTGTATAATCACCTCGCTATATTTAATAACAAGCTAAAATATTTCTCAACGTGCATGACAACTTCTAACATTGTGACTCTATTATATCCGAACAAATGTTCGTGCGCAAGGGTTTTATTATTATAAAAATGAGTTGGGCGTTTTTACGCCCAACTCATTTTCAAGTACTATTTTCATAGCCTGTACAACCACTACTATCGCCCCACGGTTACAGCTCTGCCTTCCAATGCGTTCCTAAGCATTTCGCGATATTTTACTACAACCGGTTCAGGTTCTATAATTTTTATATCTCCATTGAATTGAAAAACCCACGCAAAAAACGTTTGACTTACAGACACCTCTGCAACGGCCTCAAAGTGTTCGCAATCCACTGGTGATGTTTTCACCTCATCTCCAAACCTATCTATGACATAATTCATCATATCGTTATTACAAAACAGCGTAACCGTTTCTTTTTGACCATCATACATATCGAATACCTGTCTGGTAAAGTCGGCCAAGTTGAAGTCCCTAGGTCTTTCTACCGCGTCATCAGATAGAATATCTATCTCTTTCATCCGGTCAACCCGAAATGATACAATTTTATTATGCTTGTCACTATATCCAACAACATAATAATGATCTTCATTCCAAACCAAATAGTAGGGCGAAAAAATGTAACGCTCCCCGGCGTTCTTAGGAACTTCTTTGCGATACTGATCATAATGGAAATACTTAAACGTAATCTTTTTGCAACGATTAATAGCGGTGTTTATGTTATCAACCAAATAGTAAATTTGTTCATTTATCGGCTTTACACGCTCCGAAATGTACAAATTCCGTTTTAGCTCCATCGACTGATACCTACTGCTCATTTGTGAGAGCTTTTCAACAAGTTCAGTGCTTTTCTTTACAGTAATGAACTTAGATGACTCCACTGCATCAATCAATAACTTCAGCTCAGGCAATGTGAACAAGTGGCTGCTCAAAGAATATCTCATTTCACGACTGCGTTCTTCTTCAACATCAATACCTATGTCACGAAGTTTTTCAATATCTCCGGGTATCGTCTTCCTATCACAAACAATACCATTATCTTTTAAGTATGCAAGAATCTCCGCCGTCGTAACATAATGTTCTGCATCAGTACTCTGCCATAAGCATTGCAAAACATATAACAGCCTGCTTTTTGCAGCTTTATTCATTTTACTCATCCCACCTTATTGTTTTGATGTCATATCTTTTAAGCGGCTAACAATATAGCTGCTTTCATTTATATAACGATCCCCTACTAATGCTACTTGCCTATTATTTTGTAATATAAGCATATCACAATTATAACACCCTTACAAGCTTATCCAATATGCTTACTGCTGTTCTTTCACGTGTTCTACACACCCAAGTAGTGCTCGTTAACCTCTGATTTAATTGTAAATGTGCGATTAACGCAGATAGTTATGAGAACAATACCCAATTAATTGCAATCAATTATTATAATCAGATGCTCTATCTGCATATATTTTAAAGGTTAATATGCAGATAATTTGAATAACGGCTTGTTTTCTGCACATGATATGCTATAATTATATGCAGAAAGGCTGATGCTGTATGAGAAAATTCGATTACTCCTTTTTGAATAACGGTTTGCTGCCTGCAAACTTTGTGAACCTCACTGCCAATATTGCAGCGCTCAAAACGATGGCGGGTGTCCGCAAGGACGAATACACGCAGATTTTTACGGAGCTGGAAGCTGTCGCAAAGGTGCAGTCCATCAAAAGTTCCAACGCCATCGAGGGCATTGTGACCAGCGACGAGCGTATCGCCGCCATTGTCAATCAGAACAGCGCCCCGCTGAACCACAACGAAGCGGAGATTGCCGGGTACAGAGATGCGCTGAACGAGATCCACTTGAACTATGAACACATCGACTTCCGGCAGAGCGACATTCTTCGGCTGCACGAAATAATGATGAGCTTTGCGGGTCATGAGTACGGCGGGCAGTACAAGACGGACGACAATGTGATTCTGGAGATTGATGCGGACGGAAACCGTCGTGTCCGCTTCCGTCCTACCCCTGCGAGAGAAACGCCGAAAGCAATGGAGCAGTTGGAGCTTGCCTATCTGGATGCCCGAAGCGACGCAAATATCAATCAGTTACTTTTGATCCCCTGCGTGATTCTGGACTTCCTCTGCATCCACCCGTTCCGGGACGGCAACGGCAGAATGTCTCGCCTGCTCTCTCTGCTGCTGCTATACAAAAACGGCTTTGACGCAGGAAAATATGTGTCCTTTGAGGAGCAGATCAAAAACTACAAGGCATATTATTACGAAGCCCTGCGGCAGTCCTCGGCAGGATGGGAAGCGAATGAGAACTCCTATTTCCCCTTTATCGAGAATTTCCTGTCCACCCTTTATATGTGCTATAAGGAGTTGGACAAGCGGTTTGCGGTGGTACACGGCAAGAAGATCACGAAAAAGGCCCGTGTGGAGGCAACAGTCCTGAATAGCCTGACGCCGCTTTCCAAAGCAGAGATTTGCAAGATTCTCCCCGATGTCAGCCCCACAACCGTGGAGGCTGTCCTCGGTGCCATGGTCAAGACTGGTTCGGTAAAACGAATCGGATCAGGCCGGACAACGAGATATATCAAGGTGTGAGGTTGAGCACCATGAATAAACAAATGACTAAGAAAAAGGCTAAGACTAGAGTGCAATATTGAAGACATTAATGGAGATTTTTAAAGAATAGGTTACGTTTGTATACGATGATAATCAACGATTCGTCGTTATGGAGGTAGTCAAATAGGAAAGGAGTTTTTTGAAATGAGCATTCAAAATCCTCCAAAGATGGGTGACACGCTATTTTTGATGCATAGAGAGGTAATAGTAATAAAGGTGTACACATTATTTAGACTTGCTATGGTACGCTATTTGGACGAAATGAAGGAATTTTGTGTGGATGTTTGTGCCTTATCTCAAGAACCAGACTTTACAAATTCAATTTCGTTAAAAATATTAGGGGGGAAATGCTGTGAGTAGCATCAAAAGCTTTATTGAAGGATATATGACTGGCAATGCATGGGAAGACTTGTGCGTTCGATGTTATCGTATTCGCTATCAAAAAGATAACTACACCGCAATTCCTGCTACCCAAGGGGGTGATGCTGGTATAGAAGGTTTTACATATAAAGGTGTTGTCCACCAGTGTTACTGCCCGGAACGAGATTATTCTGATAATAAACTATATGAGCATCAACGCAACAAGCTTACTGCAGATATAGAAAAGCTAAAGAAAAACGCTGATAGACTTAAGGCTCTCGGAGTCCCGCCTGTTGTTGAGTGGCATTTTAATATTCCAGAATATAAGGACACTCGCATTCTTGCACACGCTGAAAGCAAACGTCAAGAAGTAATTAAAGCCAAAAAAGATAAACCTTCTGACTATACACACATCGCAGATGATTTTCAAATTGTCATTAAAACTGCAGAAGATTTCGCACCGGAAATAAGTTGCGTTATTCGTACATCTTTATCAGATATGCGACTTAATCTAGCTATTGAACATTCGAGTAAGCCTGATTGGTCAAAATGTGATTCTGAAAAAGTTGCAAATATACGCAGAAAGATCAAGGCTATCATGCTTGTTGACGACGCTGATGAAGCTTTAAATGAAGTCGTCGGAATTTATGTCGACTGCTACATAAGCGGTTTGGAAATTCTGAATGATTTGCGGGTGCACTTTCCAGAGATATATGAGGAAATTTACCGACTTGAGCAAAGCTATAAGCGTGAAGTGTCAATTAGGACTCTCATGAATACAGACAAAACTATGAATCGCACTTTATTTGATGCAATTCTCAATGAGTTTCATTCCAAACTTGAACGAGATTTTTCTTCTAGATTCACTGAAGCATCCATTGGCGAACTAAAACAAGATTTAATTGCAAGTTGGCTTGCAGACTGTTCAATGGAATTTAGGGGGTAAGTAAATGAGAGAAACTCCATTAGAATATACCGACATTGTTTTCAACGCAAAACCGGATGCGGTTCCGTATAATTACCGTATCAGCTATAAGGTCACGCAATTATGCTTAATTATGCGAATTTGCGGTCGAGGAGATGTTTGCTCGCTTATAAAGCTTCACATGATTTCGTTTGCCTTAATTTCTCAGGAGAACATGAGAAAGCTTGTTGATTTTGCGAACGGGATCGGTAGTGCGCCAATTGTTCGTTTTGATCCATCGGTTAACCGTGCTCTAACATATGCAATAGGATATGGGCTAATAAAACGACAGCAGAATGCAAAATACAAACTAACTGACCGTGGTAAGCAACTTGCAGAACAGATAAAGGTTGTTGGAGATCTTATGGTAATCGAAATAGGTGATTTAAATTTGCTAGCGAAAAAGTTGACTGAAAGAAAAGTCGAAGAAATAGTAGATAGGTGGAGAATAAAAGATGCTGAGAATCAATAGATTACGGGTTGAAATTAACACCGTTAAAGGTGTGTATGGGATTGATAAAGCATTTGAAGATGGGTTAAACTTTATAGCAAGCCTTGAAAACACGTGCGGAAAGAGTTCAATCCTTGCGGCTATTTATTATTGCCTTGGCTTCGAGCAAATCCTTGGTGGTGCCGGTGGAATCGGAAGCAAAGTTCTCACATCTGCATTTAAAACCGCCATTGAGGATAAGGGTGAGCCTTTAACGGTAACCGAGTCTGGAGCTTATCTCGAAATCAGCAATGGAATTGAAATTCGAACAATTTACAGAAATATTAAATCAGAAAGTAAAGACAATCACCTCGTAACAGTTTATTATGGAAATTATGATTCAATAAGCAACAATGAAACATTATCTGAAGATTACTATGTCAATATCCAAAATTCTGCAACAAGCGAAAAGGGGTTCCATACATTTCTTGAAGAGTTCCTTCACATGGAACTTCCTTTAGTTCGTACATCGGATGGTAATGAGCGAAAATTGTATCTTCAGATGATTTTTGCCTCTATGTTTATTGAGCAAAAACATGGCTGGTCAGATATTCTTTCTGGTATGCCAGTATTCGGAATCCGTGAATCGAAGAAGCGAATTGTAGAGTATATATTAGGATTGGATACATTAAAAAACGAAAAGGAACGAGACCGCCTTAACGCAGTAAGAAGTCAGCTTGAATACAAATGGGGGCAATTGATTTCTGATTTTGAAAAAGCTGTTCATTCAGAATCATGTGATATTTCAAATCTCCCAATCCATCCGCGAGTTTTATCGGACATTGATTATTCAAGAATAGTCGTTTCGGTTTTGGGCGCTTCCTCTATTGAAGAGGAAATACAATCTCTAAATAATGAGTATGATGGATTGCGCCAATTGAAGCCCCTTGTACGTGATAATTTTGATGCTCTTAACACCGAACTGTCAGAAACACAAACACAAATACTTGTTTTTGAAAGTCGATCACATAAAATAAATAGAGACTTAGCAAGTTACGACGAAGCAATTAAGCGGCTAAATGCAGATTTGGCACTGGTAAACTCAGACATCCGTAATAATAATGATGCTGCACGTCTTCAAAAATTTGGCTCTGAAGCAACAGGCGGAAATATTTCAGCAGATATTTGTCCCGTTTGCAAACAGCATATCCAAGACAATTTGCTTGATGCGGAAGCTGCAAGCGGCTTTATGAGTATCGAAGATAATATAAGGCATCTTAAAGAGCAAAAAAAGATGTTAGAATTCACGCTAGGATGTCGCAAAGAATCTCGAGAAAAACTCAGCAGAGAAAAAGACGATCTCGAAGTACGGCTTCAAATGCTACGACGATTAGCACATACACTTCGTTCGGATTTGTTTACAACCACAGATACAGAAGCCTCTGAGGCAATTATGCTTAAGCGGATAGAGATTAGTAACCGCATCGAACGATTGTCAAAATTGCAAAATACCATTGTCGCTTTTACTGAACAATTAAAGGAATTATCTAAAGAGTGGAATATATATCTTGACCAAAAGAACAAACTTCCGAAAAAAGATATCTCAGAGTCAGATGTTGAAAAAATTGTTCTCTTGAAGAAGCAATTTATTGATAATCTAAAACGATATCACTACAGTAGTTTGTCGAGCTTTGACGGAATTGATATTTCCATTAATTCATCACTTCTACCCACTATTGATGGTTTTGACATGAAATTTGATTCATCTGCTAGCGATGGTATTCGTGTAATCTGGGCTTTCACAATGGCACTGTTACAGGTTTCTATTGAGAAAGGAGGTAATCATCCTGGCATTATCATTTTCGATGAACCTGCACAGCAAAGCATTGTCCCGGAAGATATGAAAAGCTTTATTGAGACGGTTGTGGAGATCAAAAAGCCATTCCAAATCATTACTGCTATTACATTAAACAGCCAAGAACTGATTAATATTATTAATAGCCTAGATGCATCAAGTCACCATACAATTCAGATTGAGGGAAAGGCATTTAAGGCATTATAGGCAGAGGTATCAAACTTTTGAAGTTAAGGAGTTTGATGAAACTCTGTACCATTCCTTTGAAAGCATAAATGATATATAGTCGTGCACCGTTGCGTACATAGCCGAGAGGTTTTCATCCTGAAAGCCCCTCGGCTTTTTTATGCCAGAACGGAGGTGAAACATATGCCATATATCCCACTGGAGGTGGTAGCGCAGATCCGTGAGATGGATTTGCTGACCTATCTGCGGACTTATGAGCCGCAGGAGCTGGTGCGTTTCGGGGGCGACACCTACTGCACCCGTGAGCATGACAGTCTGAAAATCTCCAATGGCAAGTGGTGCTGGTTTTCCCGTGGGATCGGCGGCTATTCTGCGCTGAACTATCTCATTAAGGTCAAAAAATGCCATTTACGCAGGTGGTCGAAACCATTATGAGAAATCTGTCAGCGGCACCGCCCCCTTTGCCCCGGCTCCGAAAGTGTCAAAAGAAAAGGTGCTGCTTCTGCCGCAGACCAACCACAGCGCCACCCACGCCGTCAAATATCTGTGCCGCAGAGAAATCGACGACGAGCTGATCGATTTCTGCATCAAGACCGGTCGGCTCTATGAGAACTCCACTTATCACAACAAAGATAGACATATGCTAACATTGCGACATATTGGATATGGTATACCAAATGTTGATAAAACAATACATAATAACGAATATCATATAACAATAGTTACACATATTATATAAGAACGGAAAATCACAGTGAACAACAATTGACAAATAAACTAACCCTCAAAAAGCATTTAGCTTTTTGAGGGTTAGTTTTATGGTTGTTTCAGTACATTGTTAATCTACTGCCACTTGGTATATATTGCCTATTCTGTCTTTGCAGAGAGATACGTATGCCTTGATGCAAGATTGTCCTTGCCGTAATCGAATTTTTCGGTCATGCTCACTCCACCCGCCGATGAAGTAAACTTTGACACATTGTTGTTTAGGTCATATCCGTACTCGGCGTCATAGATGCGCTTTTTGCTGCCGTTAAGTACGCTCTGTCGAACAAGTCTGCCTGTTGAAAATAGAAGCATCTAACATAGATTATATTTAGCAAAGACAATTAGAGATACATATTAATCCTCATATTATTTTTGTAGAAATGTAGATGTCAAAAAGCCGTTATTAACATAGGGTTTGAAATATAAATATAGTATAAATTAGCAACACTCCCTAATCTAGATTCTCCGGTATTTAAACATCCCAATAAAACCTGCCTCTCCACCATGACGGAGGAAACCACCAATGGAAGCCTTTACCTTTACTGTGAATCTCAAACCACAACAAGCACGCAAACGATACTGCCATAAGCCCAAATTCACAATACTTATAAATTGAAGTAGAATTAACTCCGAAAGAGTCCATTACCAGAATCAGAAGAACTAAATCTGAAGTCATCAAAAAAACATATATCGCATAGATAACTCTTATGTAATTTCTGCACCGCGATTCGTTCATATGTTTCTTGCTATAGACATAGCCCGTAAAGAATTTATACAAAAAATTATGACCCTTTCGATATCTGCGCCTGTTTGACTTGGATTTATCAATAAAGAAAAGGTAATCCAAGACGATCTTTGATACTAATTTAAGGATAAAAAATATACATATATTACTTGTGATTACCATCCTACTCATTATAACAGATACGCCTCCTCTCCTTATCGGCGATGCTTCATATATTCGCGCACAGCTCCGACAAAAGATATCGCAAAATCTTTAGCTGAATTAATCACGAAATTTCTTGTCAGAGACTTCGTTTGTCTTAAATATTTTGATGCCTGTTGTACACATCGACTTTTATAACCTTTGAGTGCTGCCCTTACACCATTATTGGCCTTTATTCTACCAAATGTATTAAAAGTTCTTTTCACTGTATTTATACCTGCTTGCGTTGCTTTCTTTGTTCCCTCTCCGGGATTACGTCCAGCAATTGCTCCTTCAACTCCGGCAACGACAAGTTTTGTAGGATTAAAGTCTTTTTTTTCTAAAGCTTTATCAATTACTTGATCAAACAACTCCTCTCCAAATGATATTATGGTATTTGACACAAGTGAAGTTGTCGCACACACTGTTGTCATAGATAACCCACCGCTTATCGCGCCAGCAACAAATGATACACCCAAATGTAGCCAAGCAGCTTTTATACCAGTTCCGCTCTTATAAGCAAACACCAAATTCACAGCATCATCAAGTGAGTTAAACACCGCCCCAACCACGGCTCCGGCAACAATGTGCCAAAAACTCCCTTCTCCATCTGCACGGGTCACCGGATTGTTATCACAGTAAGCAAAATAATTTTTATCTGTGAGAGCCTGAGGCGATACTGCGGAAAGCAACTCATCGTCTGAATTAAGCATTCGCTTAACAATCGGATCATAATAACGAGCACTTATGTAATACAGCCCTGTCTCAGAGTCATAATAATATCCACGATAGCGAAGCGGGTTAACATTGGCAATGTGGGTCGAATCTGTAATCACCGCACCATTGGCATCGGTAACAGAAATCACATTGCCCCAAGCGTCATAGTTGTAGTTGGCAACAACCGCACCTGCACCGTCGTAAATGCGGATAACATCTCCACGCCAGTTGCAGACAAAGTAGTAGTCGGTTGTAGTGCTGCCGTTCTTGTAGCGAACACCGGAGGGGTTGCCGTCGGCATCATAGAAGAACCACAGCTCTGTCGTGCCGAACTTCTCATACTGCAAGGTGTTTCCGACATAGTAGTACTCATGCTTAACACCGTTGACCGTCTTTGATGTTCTCAGTCCGTCAACATCGTAGGTGTAGCTTGCAGTTACTCCGTTGCCGCTGAGCGTCGCCAGCTGTCTGCCGTTCTGCCAAGTGAGAGTGTACCCTCTGTAAGACAGCGGATTGCCTATCTCATCATAGGTAATAGCCTGACCGTCATAGGAGGTCAGCTTGTCCTTCCAGTTGGTGTCGTCATAACCGTAATTTACAGTCTTAGTAGCCGTGACACCGTCAAGGCTGCCCCATGTCAGAGGATAAGTTGTGACAGACAGAATGTTTCCGCCGTTGTCATAAGTATACACTTCCGTGCAGTTTTTGACAAGGTCATCTGCACGAACCAGCTGATTCAATTCGTCATAAGCGAACTGCTGCTGTTTGGTATATGCCGTCTCTGCGGTCTTGTGGCGGCGCGAAATCTCAGTAATATTTCCGTTGGCATCATAGGTGTAGCCATAGATATATTCGCTGATATGTTCCCAACCAATCTTCGTGGTGCGCGAATTGT
>OGOB01000650.1_pt1 | contig 16210 bp, 13 predicted proteins | sample 1573611 | NCBI WGS metagenome assembly OGOB01 (sample SAMEA2582016, study PRJEB24529) | metagenome | biome: Human gut stool | place: China | collected 2011 | reverse complement strand
AGCTTATCAGCATGGTAACGGAAAAGAACAATATGCACGACATCGACACGTTCATGTTCTTTAAGTGGTTTTTCAAAGCGTTCGTTGCGGTGTTTATCGTCACGCATACCTTTGACATCACTATGGCGGTATTCGACATGGCGCAGCACATTGTTTCCGGCGCGGCGGGCGTGATCGGCGGCAGCACCAGCATTGATGTTGCCGCCGCACTCTCGTCCATGCAAGCCGGACTTGACGCAATGGAAATCCCCGAACTGCTCTTGCTTATGCTCGAAACAAGCCTTGTCAGCCTTTGCATGAAAATCATGTCGGTGCTGATAACGGTTGTTTTGTACGGGCGTATGATTGAGATTTACCTGTACTGCTCCGTATCGCCTATTCCATTCGCCACCATGACAAACCGGGAATGGGGGCAAATCGGAAACAACTACTTAAAAGGCCTGTTTGCCCTCGGCTTTCAAGGCTTCCTCATTATGATATGCGTCGGCATTTATGCGGTTTTGGTAAACAACATGGTTATAGCGGACAATCTGCATACTGCGATATTCTCCATCGCAGCCTATACGGTGCTGCTTTGCTTTAACCTTTTGAAATCCGGCGCACTGGCAAAATCATTATTCCATGCACATTAAAAAGGAGGTTTTCCATCACCAAGAAATACAGCGTTATTTACGCAGATCCCCCGTGGCGGTATGAACGGAGCAAGGTGCAGGGCGCGGCGGAAAAGCACTACCCCACCATGGGCATTGACGAGCTGTGCGCCCTGCCTGTGCCGGAGCTGGCGGCGAAGGACTGCGCCCTGTTTTTGTGGGCGACCTTTCCGCAGCTTCCCGAAGCTCTGCGGCTGATCCGCGCATGGGGCTTTCGGTATCGGACTGTGGCGTTCGTTTGGCTCAAACGTAACCGCAAAAGCCCGTCCTGGTTTTACGGGATGGGCTATTGGACGCGCAGCAACGCGGAAATCTGTCTGCTGGCGACCAAGGGCAAACCCAAGCGGCAGTCGGCGGGCGTACATCAGTTTCTTATCAGCCCCATAGAGCAGCACAGCAAAAAGCCGGATGCAGCGCGGGAAAAAATCGTTGCCCTTATGGGGGATTTGCCCCGTATTGAGCTGTTTGCCCGACAGAAAACGCCGGGGTGGGATATATGGGGCAACGAACTCCCAAACAGTATTGAAATGTAACGAAAGGAGATTTTTCTATGGCGTATGTACCCGTTCCCAAAGACCTGTCCCGCATCAAAACAAAGGTCGCTTTCAATCTCACGAAGCGACAGCTTATCTTCTTTGCGGCGGCACTCCTTGTTGGACTGCCGCTTTTCTTTTTACTCAAAGACAGCGCGGGGACAAGTCTTGCGGCGTTCGTGATGATCCTCGTTATGCTGCCCTGCTTTCTATTCGCCATGTATGAAAAGCACGGGCAGCCCCTTGAAACGCTGATTAAGAACATCATACAGACAAAATTTATCCGTCCGAAAGAAAGACCCTATCAGACGGAAAACTTCTATGCCGTCCTCGAACGGCAAAGACAACTTGAAAAGGAGGTATCGGCTATTGTCAACGGCAAACGCAAAACACGCAGGAAACAGGCGTAAGCTCACCCGCGCCGAGAAAAAGGAAATCGCCGCCCTGATCCGAGCGGCAAAGGGCGACGGAAAGGCGCACACCGCGCAGCAGACCATACCGTATCTTGCCATGTACCCGGACGGTATCTGCAAGGTTACGGAAAAGAAATACTCCAAGAGCATCGCCTACGACGACATCAACTATCAGCTTGCGCAGGCAGACGATAAGACCGCCATTTTTGAAAACTGGTGCGACTTTCTCAACTATTTTGACGCGACCGTTAGTGTGCAGCTTTCCTTTATCAACCGGGGAACGCACAGCGGCGGCGCGAAGGAGGTCGTTGCGATCCCCGCGCAAAACGACGCTTTCAATTCCATCCGCACCGAATACGCGGATATGCTGAAACATCAGTTTGCAAAGGGCAACAACGGCTTTGTAAAGTCAAAGTACATTACCTTTTCCGTGGAAGCGGACAATCTGAACGCGGCAAAGGCGCGGCTTGCCCGTATTGAAACCGACATATTGAATAATTTTAAGGTGCTGGGCGCAGCCGCCCGCCCCATGACGGGCTATGAACGGCTGGAAGCCCTGCACAGCGGATTCCACCCGGGGGGAGAAACGTACCGTTTGTCTTGGGACTGGCTCACCCTGTCGGGGCTTACCACAAAGGACTTTATCGCCCCGTCCTCGTTCCGTTTCGGCGAGGGCAGATATTTCCGCATGGGACGCAAAATCGGCGCGGTCAGCTTCCTTGAAATCCTTGCGCCGGAGCTGAACGACCGTATGCTTTCGGACATTCTCGACCTTGAAAACGGAATTATCGTCAATCTGCATATCCGCAGTATCGACCAGAGCGAAGCAATCAAGACTATCAAGCGCAAGATAACCGACCTCGACAAGATGAAGATTGAGGAACAGAAAAAAGCGGTACGCAGCGGGTACGATATGGATATAATTCCGTCCGACCTTGCCACCTACGGCGGCGAAGCGAAAAACCTTTTGCGGGATTTGCAGAGCCGGAACGAGCGAATGTTTTTGCTTACGCTGTTAGTTTTGAATGTGGCAGACACAAAGCAGAAATTGGACAACGACGTATTTCAGGCCGCAAGTATCGCACAGAAATACAACTGTATGCTCACCCGCCTTGACTACCGGCAGGAACAGGGGCTTATGTCCTCTATCCCATTGGGCGAAAACCTAATCCAAATCCAGCGGGGCTTGACGACTTCCAGCACCGCCATTTTCGTCCCCTTTACGGTACAAGAGCTGTTCCAAAGCGGCGAAGCGTTGTATTACGGCTTAAACGCATTATCGAATAACATGATTTTGTGCGACAGGAAAAGGCTGAAGAACCCTAACGGCTTGATACTCGGCACACCCGGCAGCGGCAAGAGTTTTTCGGCAAAGCGCGAGATCACCAACGCTTTTCTCATTACCGCAGACGATATTATCATTTGCGACCCGGAAGCGGAATATTACCCCCTTGTGGAACGGCTGAAAGGGCAGGTTATCAAGGTTTCGCAGAACAGCACGCAGTACATTAACCCGATGGATATAAACCTCAATTACAGCGAGGGCGACACGCCCATAGCCTTAAAGAGCGATTTTATCCTTTCCTTTTGCGAGTTGATTATGGGCGGCAAAAACGGGCTGGAAGCGGTTGAAAAGACTTTGATTGACCGCGCCGTTATCAGCGTGTACCGCAGCTACCTTGCAGACCCGAAGCCGGAGAATATGCCGATTTTGGGCGACCTCTACAATGAAATCAAGAAGCAGCCGGAAAAGGAAGCGCAGCGTATCGCGTCGGCATTGGAACTCTATGTAAATGGCAGTTTGAACGTGTTTAACCACCAAACAAACGTTGACATTCACAACCGCCTTGTCTGCTTTGATATTAAAGAACTCGGCACCCAGCTACGAAAACTCGGTATGCTCATTGTCCAAGATCAAGTTTGGAACAGAGTTACCATAAACCGCAGCGAAGGCAAGGCGACGCGGTACTATATCGACGAGTTTCATTTGCTGCTCAAAGAGGAACAGACCGCAGCGTACAGCGTTGAGATTTGGAAGCGTTTTAGAAAATGGGGCGGTATTCCGACAGGTATCACCCAAAACGTGAAAGATTTGTTATCGTCCCGCGAGGTGGAGAACATTTTTGAAAACAGCGATTTTGTGTATATGCTCAACCAAGCCCAGGGCGACAGGGAAATCCTTGCAAAGCAGCTTAACATTTCGCAGCAGCAAATGACCTATGTAACCCATTCCGACGCGGGCGAGGGGCTTATCTTCTATGGCAACGTGATTTTGCCCTTTATTGACCGTTTCCCGCAAGATACGGAACTCTATCGTGTAATGACGACCAAACCCGGCGAGGTGTCGGCATGAGGATAGAAATGGACAAAATCTATTGCGGCGACAGCTTGCAGGTGCTTCAAACCTTGCCGGAAAATGCAGTTGATTGTTGCGTAACGTCCCCACCCTACTATGCCTTGCGGGACTACGGCGCAGACGGGCAGATCGGACGGGAAGCAACGCCGGAGGAATATGTTTCCCGTATTACGGCGGTATTCCATGAGGTAAAGCGGGTGCTTACGCCGGAGGGTACTTGTTGGCTGAATATCGCGGACACTTATTGCGGCACAGGCAGCAAAGCCGACCACCAAGACCCCAAATACCCCAAAGGCAGGAACGGGCAGCAAGTGGCGTTTAACCACCGCGCCCCCGGCTGCAAGCCCAAAGATTTAATTGGTATTCCGTGGCTTGTAGCCCTCGCCTTGCGGGGCGACGGTTGGTATTTGCGCAGTTCTATCATTTGGCACAAAACAAACCCCATGCCGGAAAGCACGCGGGACAGGCCGACCCGCTGCTATGAATATGTGTTTCTGCTTACCAAGTCAAAGAAGTATTATTACGATTGGCAAGCAGTAGCCGAGCCGATAGCCCCCACAACGGCGGGGCGGCTGAAAAGCGGAGTTAGCAAAGGAAATAAGTATAACGTTACTGTTCCGGGGCAAAACCAACCGCAGAAAATCAACCGCCCCCGCGAAAAGGGCGCATACGCCGACGAGTTGATTTCTCCCGTCCGCAGCCGCCGCAACGTTTGGCAGATTAACAATGTCGGCTATCATGGCGGGCATTTCGCAGCGTTCCCGCCGAAACTTGCGGAAACGTGCATTTTGGCGGGCTGTCCCATCGGCGGGATTGTCCTTGACCCCTTTTTCGGCAGCGGCACGACGGGCATGGTAGCAAAACGGCTTAACCGCCGCTATATCGGCATTGAGTTAAACCCCGACTATTGCGAACTTGCAAAACAGCGGATTGGAGGTGATGAAGATTGAGCAAGGAACTGAAAGCCCCCGACAAGGTAACGCAAAAAATGACCCGCGACGGTGCGGTTGCGGAAAACCTCACGACGGGCGAAACGTCCAGTATCAGCGAAAGGCCGCAGGAAGAAAACTATTCAGCCCCCGCAGGGGTGGCAGCGGAAAAGGTTGTGCAGCATATCGGCGCAGAGATTGAGCGACACGCAGCAAAAGGCGCGGAGAAAAAAGCCCTTGACGCGACGCAGCCTAAAACCCATTCTTCCCGCTTGCAGTTTTCCGAAGCGGAACGGGCAACGCCGGAACTTCAAAAAGCGATCAAGAAATCGGATAAGGCGGCAGACTGTTTAGACGCAGCGCGGGCGGCTATCCCCAAGCAGACCAAAATCAAGAAAGAGCGCGTTTTTGACGAAGCGAAAGGCAAGGCAAAGACGCGCCTTTCCTTTGAAAAGACGGATAAGCCCCCAAACGGCAAGTTGCGGCATAACCCCTTATCCCGTCCGGCACAGGAGTTAAACAGTACCGTACATGGGAAAATCTACGAGGTAGAGAAAGAAAACGTCGGTGTGGAAAGCGGGCACCGGGTAGAACTTGCCGGAGAGAAAGCGGGCGGCATGGCGGCGCGGGCAGTTAAGGGCGGCATACGCCGCCATAAGCTGAAACCCTACCGGGCAGCGGCGGCAGCGGAAAAACAAGCGGTAAAGGCAAACGCAGATTTTCTCTATCAAAAGGCGTTGCACGATAACCCCGCGCTTGCGCACTCCAACCCCATTTCCCGTTTTTGGCAGAAGCAGCGCATTAAAAAGCAGTATGCAAAAACGCTGAAAGCGGGCGGCAAAGCGAAAAAAACCGCTGAAGCCACCGCAAAGGCGGCGAAGAAAACCGCGCAGGAAACCAAACGGGCGACGTTCTTTGTTGTCCGGCATTGGAAAGGCTGCTTGATTGTGGGCGGGATTGCCTTTATCGTGCTGCTGCTTTTCGGCGGGCTGTCCTCTTGCTCCCTCTTTGGCGGCAACAGCGGCAGCGGCTTGATTGCGTCGTCCTATCTCTCCGAGGACGCGGATATAACGGGCGCGGAAAGCGCGTATGCCGCTATGGAAGCCGAGTTACAAGATATGCTGGACAATATCGAAAGCGAATACCCCGGCTATGACGAATACCGGGTAAACGCGGACGAGATCGAGCATGACCCCTATGTGCTAATTTCTATCCTTTCCGCGTGGCATGAGGGCGTGTTTACACTCGATGAAGTGCAAAGCACCCTTGAAATGCTCTTTGAGAAACAGTATATCTTGACGGTCGAGGAAGAAGTACAGGTACGCTACCGCACCGAAACAAGGACGGACAGCGAGGGCAACCCCTATACGGTTGAAGTCCCCTATAACTATTACATTCTTCATGTGGATTTGGAAAACTTCAACCTCTCCCATGTCCCCGTTTACATCATGGGCGAAGAACAGCTATCCATGTACGCTATGTATATGTCGTCGCTGGGAAACAGACCCGACCTTTTCCCGCAATCCGGCTATGTGTCTAAATACTATGAAAACCCGCCCGCCGATTATGAAGTACCCGCCGCGCTGCTGGGTTCCGATGAAAAGTTTGCGCGGCTCATGGAGGAAGCAGATAAATACGTCGGTTTTCCCTATGTGTGGGGCGGCAGCACCCCGGAAACCTCTTTTGATTGCAGCGGCTTTGTGAGTTATGTGTTGACGAACAGCGGCCTATACAATACGGGCAGACTTGGGGCGCAAGGGCTTTACAACATCTCAACCCCTGTTTCTAACCCGCAGCCGGGGGATTTGGTGTTCTTTACGGGTACATACGACACCCCCGGCGTTTCCCATGTGGGGATTTATGTGGGCGAGGACGGGGACGGAAGCCCCGTCATGCTGCATTGTGGCGACCCTATCCAGTATTCAAAGCTGGACACCAGCTATTGGCAATCCCACTTTTACGCCTACGGGCGGTTAAATTACAATTAAAAGGAGTTGAAAAATGAATATTGTATCTTTTGGCGGCGGCACGAATAGTGCCGCCTTACTTATTGGCCTATACAAGCACAAAATCCCGATTGACCTTATCACCTTTGCCGATACGGGCGCGGAACACCCGCATACCTATCAATTTATCGAGATAATCAATCAATGGCTTGCGGAACACGGTATGCCGCAGATTACCGTTGTGCAGTATGTTGACCGCTACGGCAACCGCCTATCTCTTGAAACCGAGTGCTTGCGCTCTCATACGCTCCCGTCGATTGCCTACGGGCATAAGCGTTGTTCGCAGAAACACAAAATCGCACCGCAGGAAAAGTTTTGCAACCACTATGCGCCTTGCCGCGAAGTATGGCAGCGCGGCGAGAAAGTCAACCGCTATATCGGCTATGACGCGGGAGAAGTGAAACGGTATGAACATTCCCGCAAGTACAACGAAGCCGACAAAAAATATCATAACCGCTACCCCCTCATTGAAGAATGGGGCTGGAACAGGGACGATTGTATCCGGGAAATCAAAGCGGCAGGATTGCCGCAGCCGGGTAAATCGTCCTGTTTCTTTTGTCCGAGCATGAAGAAACAAGAGATTTTATATCTCAAAGAACACTATCCCGATCTATTTAACCGGGCGGCGACTTTGGAAGAAAACGCTATGCCCTATCTTAAAACCGTTAAGGGATTGGGGCGCAGCTATTCATGGAAAGAACAGTTTGGAAAGGAGTAAATGACTATGGCGAACACGAAACTTGACCGTATCGAAAGGGATATTGAGAAAACGAGGGCAAAAATCCTTGAACAGCAAAAGAAGCTGAAAGACCTTGAAGCGCAGAAAGTCGAGGAAGAAAACGCGCAGATCGTGCAAATGGTAAAGGCGGTACACCTTGACGGGACGCAGCTTGCCGCGTTCCTCTCCGCTTACGCCAGCGGCGAAATCACCTTGCCGCAGCCGGAAGCCACTTACCCCGCCGAACAGGAGGACAACGACAATGAAGAATAAAAAGATAATCCGAAAGTTTACCGTATTGCTTGCCGCACTGGTTATCATGTGCGGCTTTTCTGTTACCGCTTATGCGGGCGGTGGCGATGAAAGCGACGACACGCCTACCCCCGTAACCGAGGAAACCCCCGCGCCGGAAACCGAGCCGGAAGAAACGACGGGCGGCTATGAGCCGCAGCCCCTTACCCCGGACGGGAATATGTCCCTTGTGGACGATATAACGGGTGAAGCGTCCGGCGACAAGCAGTTTATCACCGTCGTTACCAAAAGTGGCAACTATTTTTACATCATCATTGACCGCGCCGAGGACGGGGAAAATACCGTCCATTTCCTTAACCAAGTGGACGAAGCGGATTTAACCGCCCTTATGGAGGACGGGCAGACCGAAGCCCCCGTTTGTAGCTGCACCGATAAATGCGTTGCCGGAAGCGTCAACACCGCTTGCCCGGTTTGCAGCGTCAACATGAGCGAGTGCGCGGGTGTGGAAGCCGAGCCGGAGCCGGAAGAAACCGAGCAGCCGCCGGAAGAAGAAAAAGGCGGCGACATGGGCGGTGCTATTCTGCTTGTCGTGCTGCTTCTTGCCGCAGCGGGCGGCGGCGCGTTCTACTACTTTAAGATTTTGAAGCCCAAAAAGGACGCGGCGAAAGGCAGCAGCAGCCTTGACGACCTTGATTTTGACGAGGACGACGAGGAAACGGAAGTAGTCGAAACCGAACAGACCGAGCAGGAGGACGATAATCTATGAAACTTGTAATTGCAGAAAAACCGAGCGTCGGGGCGGCGATTGCCGCCGTTATGGGCGCGAATGAAAAGCGCAGCGGATATTTTGAGGGCGGCGGCTACCTTGTGTCGTGGTGTATCGGGCATTTGATTAGCCTTGCAGACGCGGCGACCTACAATGAACAATTCCGTAAATGGAAGTACGACGATCTTCCCATTGTCCCGCAGGAGTGGCAGTTTATTGTTGCCAGCGGCAAGGAGCAGCAGTTTTCCATTCTCAAAGACCTTATGCACCGCAGCGACGTTACCGAGATTATCAATGCTTGCGACAGCGGGCGCGAGGGGGAACTCATTTTCCGCTTTGTCTATGAACAGGCGAATTGCAAAAAGCCCTTTTCCCGCCTTTGGATTAGCAGCATGGAAGCAAGTGCAATCCGCGAGGGCTTTTCAAATCTCAAAGACGGGCGCGGCTATGACAACCTCTATCAATCCGCGCTTTGCAGAGCAAAGGCCGATTGGCTCATTGGCATTAACGCGACCCGCCTTTTCTCTATCCTCTACCATAAAACATTGAATGTCGGCAGAGTGCAAACGCCCACCCTTGCTATGCTGGTAAACCGCGACTATGCAATCAGCAGCTTTAAGAAAGAGAAATATCATGTCGTCCGGCTGGACGTTGGCGGCGTTGCCGCCCTTTCCGAAAGGCAGGACGACGAAGCGGCGGCGCGGCAGATGAAAGCGGCTTGCGAGAAATCGCAGGCCGTTTGTACTTCCCTTAAAAAAGAGAAAAAGACCGCAGCCCCGCCGAAACTGTTTGACCTCACCGCCTTGCAGCGGGAAGCAAACCGTTTGTATGGGTTTACGGCGAAACAGACCCTTGACTATGCGCAAGCCCTTTATGAAAAACGGCTTTTGACCTATCCCCGCACCGACAGCAAATATATCACTTCCGATATGGAGGGCAGCACAAAGGAACTTATCACCGGCCTTTGCGCTGCTCTCCCCTTTATGCAGGGCGTGAAGCTGCAAGCCGACCTTGCGAGGATTTGCGACAACAGCAAAGTAACCGACCATCACGCCATTTTGCCGACAGCGGAGTTTGTGAAAACGGGCTTTTCTTCCCTTGCCGAAAGTGAGAAAAAGCTAATGACCCTTGTGTGCGCAAAACTGCTTTGCGCCGTTGCCGCGCCCTATGAGTATGAAGCGGTTACGGCGGTTTTCACTTGCGGCGGCTATACCTTTACCGCAAAGGGCAGGACGACGCTTTGCGAGGGTTGGCGCGAGATTGAAAGACTATCCCGCGCCGCGTCCGGGGAACAGGACGAGGACGCAGAGCCGGAAGCGGTTTTACCCCCGCTTGCCGAGGGGCAGACCTTTGACAATCCGGCAGCGGAGATCTCCGAACGTTACACGCAGCCCCCAAAGGCATTTACCGAAGATACGTTACTTTCGGCTATGGAGAGTGCGGGAAAGGAGGACACGCCGGAGGACGCGGAGCGCAAAGGGTTAGGCACCACCGCGACGCGGGCGGGTATCATTGAAAAACTCATTAGCGCGGGCTTTGCCGAGCGCAAGGGCAAAAAGCTAATCCCCACAAAGGACGGGTATAACCTTGTCGCTATTCTGCCCGACAGCCTTACGTCCCCGCAGCTTACGGCAGAATGGGAAACGCGCCTTACCGGGATTGCAAAGGGCAGCGACAGCCCCGCCGACTTCATGCGCGGGATTGAGGAAATGACAGCGGGGCTTGTCAAGACCTATTCCGCGATTTCCGAGGATAAAGCGAAGCTGTTTACCCCGCAGCGGGAAGCAATCGGCACTTGCCCCCGTTGCGGCGCGGCGGTTTACGAGGGCAAGAAAAACTTTTACTGCTCCGACAGGGCTTGCAGCTTTGTGATGTGGAAGAATGACCGCTTTTTTGAGCAGCGCAAAAAGGCTTTCACAAAGGCGATTGCCGCCGCCCTTTTGAAAGACGGAAAGGTAAAAATCAAAGGTATGTACTCGACCAAGACGGGAAAGACCTTTGACGGAGTTGTGCTGCTTGCCGACACAGGCGGCAAGTATGTAAACTTCCGCGTCGAGCAGAACCGAAAATGATAAGGCTTGATGAAAAGCAATACCGCGCCGTAAAGAAAATGACCCGCGCCGCTTGTGCAAACAACGATTGCGGGAATTGTCTGCTGCTGGACGACGGGGAAACTTGCGTTTGTGTGCAGAGTATCAGCTATTCGCTGCTATGCCGCTATTTCCGCGAAGCGGTATTACCCGCCGACAGGCAGCTTTGCGAACAGATCACCCGCAGCGGGGAAACCGATTTGAAGCGTTGCGCGGTATGCGGCAGCACGTTTGCGGCGGGCAGCAACCGGGCGAAATACTGCCCCGATTGCGCGGCAAAGATACGCCGCAGACAGAAAGCCCAAAGCGAGAGAAACAGGCGTTTACGGATAAAAACAACTACATAGCAAGCACAGCAAACGAGTACCCGTTTGCGAGAAATGCCCGCGCTTCCCATAGAGAGCGCGGGCATTTTGCTTGTTGGGATAGTCCCAAACCCTTATATGACCGAGAAAGGACGTGATGAAAGAATATGCCGTATTCCTCATACGACCATGACAAATTAGAAGCCGCCGAAACCATGCGGATAGAACGCCGGATATATTTTGAAGCAAAGGACAGGGAGATTGCCCCTTATGCTTCCTTGCCGATTGCGCAGCTACTTTCCATGCGCAGCGAAAGCGCGGCGGCAGAACAGGCGATTTTTGACGACCTTAAAGAACGCGCCGCCGCATGGGAAGAACAGGCGGGAAGAACGCTTTTGCTGGATAAAACACTTGAATATGTGAGAACGCCGCACGTCCAGCACACCGCTAACGAGTGGCAGACCACCGAGCATAACCGCCATATTCGCAGCAACCGGGTATATCAGATGAATTACTACATTTACGAATACCCGCTACGACAAAGAAGCGCAGAAATCTATCCCGTATTCATGGACGCTTACATGGAGCGTGCGCACCAACAGCCCAAGCAGAACCCAAGCGAAGATTGCCGGACAAGATAGAAAGGTTTTCACCGACAAGGCAGCTATGGAAAAGTATCTGAATGGGCGTATCAAAGCGTATGACCGCTTGTTTACGGAAATCTCCCCGCCTATCCCGCAGGAGTACGCCGACTATTTCAAAGTAAACGGTATGCTCATGCCGGACTACACCATAGAGGGCGAAGAACCCCCGCAGCAGCAACAGGCGGCAGCTATCCCCGAAAATACCGGGCAGGAAAAGGAGCGTGAACACATGAGCGAACAGTTTTCTATTATGATAGGCAACCGCAGCCGCTTTGACGCGGGCGACCCCGGCGGCTATTGGTTGGATATGCCCGCCACAAAGGAGCAGTTGCACGAAGCTATGCGGAACGTCGGCATTACCGCCGACAACCCGCAGGATTTTTCCATTCGCGGCTATTCCGACGACCCGGAGAAACATATTGCCTTGCCTTATGAAATGGTATGCGCCGCCGACGTGGACGAACTCAATTTTCTTGCGGCGCGGCTCGAACAGCTTGACCCCGCCGAGGTTGGCAAGCTGAACGCAGCTTTGCAGCAGAAAAACGGGCTTGCAAATATTGGACAGGTAATTGACTTCACCTACAACGTGGATTTTTACGTCCATATCCCCGAAGTACATAACTACCACGATTTGGGCGACTATTACTTAAATCAATCCGGCATGGTACAAATGCCCGAAGAATGGAAAGGCGGCATTGACCTTTCTACTTTTGGCAGGAACGCTGCCGCGCAGGAAAAAGGCGCGTTTACCGAGTACGGCTATATCGTGGAAAGCGGCGACGAGTGGGAACGGCAGTTTGAGGGGCGCGAAGTGCCGGAAGAATACCGCATTATGAGTTACCCGCAGCCGGAGCGCGGCGAACAGGACAAAGCCTATATGGACGCAGCCGAAACGCAGCAAGCAGACGCACAGGCCGCAGAGCCGCAGCAGCCCCGCCCCGTCGTCCCCATTATCCTTACTTCCGAAAAGCCCGCCGAAAAGGTAAAGGAGATCACCGCGCGTTTGGAACAGGGCGTACAGGCGATTTTTGACAGCGACCGCTACAAAGAGTTTCTAACCGCTATGTCAAAGTTCCATGATTATAGTTTGAATAACACTATCCTAATTGCTATGCAGGGCGGCAATTTGGTAATGGGCTTCCGTCAATGGGAAAAGGAGTTTGACCGCCATGTAAAGAAAGGCGAGAAAGGCATTAAAATCTTTGCCCCCGCGCCCTACAAGGTGAAAAAGCTGGTTGATAAAATCGACCCCGAAACGAGAAAGCCCATGCTTGACCGCGAGGGAAAAGTGGTAAAGGAAGAAAAGGAAATCACCGTCCCCGCCTTTAAGGTTATAACCGTCTTTGATATTTCGCAGACCGAGGGCAAGGAGTTTCCCGACCTTTCCGTTAAACCGCTGCTTGCCGATGTGGAGCAGTACGAGGATTTTTTCGCCGCCCTTGAAAAAGCGTCCCCCGTCCCGATTGCATTTGAGCAGATCACAAACGGCGCAAATGGGTATTTCAGTTTGACCGACAAGCGTATTGCAATCAAAGAGGGCGTGAGTGAATTACAGGCGGTAAAGACCGCCATTCACGAAATCGCCCATGCGAAGCTGCACGACGTAGACTTAAACGCCCCGCCGGAGCAGCAAAACCGCGTTGACCGCCATACCTGCGAGGTAGAAGCGGAAAGCGTCGCTTATACGGTTTGCCAGCATTTCGGCCTTGATACTTCCGATTACTCTTTCGGCTATGTGGCTGGTTGGAGCAGCGGCAAGGAAATGACCGAGTTAAAAGCGTCCCTTGAAACAATACAGACCACCGCAAAGGAACTCATTACCGAGATTGAGGGGCATTTTACCGAGTTGCAGCAGCAGCGGCAAGCCGAGCAGGAGCAGGGCGATACCTTTTCCATTTATCAGTTAAAGCGCGGGGACGAAACAAGGGACTTGCGCTTTGAGCCTTATGACCGTCTGCAAGCGGCTGGACTTACCATTGACCGGGTAAATTATGAACTCGTCTATACTGCACCGCTTACAAAGGATATGACGCTGGGCGACATTTGGGAAAGGTTTAATATCGACCACCCCGCCGACTTTAAGGGGCATAGCCTTTCCGTTTCCGACATTGTTGTGCTTCATCAGAACGACGAGGACACCGCCCACTATGTAGACAGTATCGGTTTTCAGCAAGTGCCGGAGTTTTTGCAGGAGCAGCAGACCCCCGTATTTGACAAGCTGCCGCCCGAACAGCAGCAAGCCTTGTCCGACACCGTACAAGACACTTTGCAAATGCTGGTTGACGCAGACAAGCGGATTTATGGCGACGTTACGGGCAAGACCCTTGAAGCAATCGCGGCGCAAGGATATTCCTACAAGGACGGGCAGCTTGAAAAGCAGCAGCCGGAAGCGACCCCCGACAGCCTTTTGACGGGTGAAACCGTTAGAACGCCGAGGGGCAATTTTCATATTACCGATATGAGCCGTGAACAGATCGAAGCGGCGGGATTTGGTTTTCACCATGCGTCGGAGGACGGGAAGTATCTCATTATGGGGAATGGCACACAGGCTTATGCCATAGCCGCCGAGCAGCCGCAGCGGGATAATCCCTTAAAGCACGTCGAGGACACCATAGAGCAGAACGACAACAATTTTGACGGTATCATCAACAACACGCCGCAGACGCCCACCGTCGGGGAATTGGAGCAGAAAGCAAAGGCGGGTGAGCCGATTTCCCTGATTGACCTTGCGAACGCCATCTATGCCGATAAGGAGCGCGGCAAAGAGGAAAAGCCCTCGATCCGTGCGCAGCTTCGGGCGGCAAAGGAGCAGACCGCCCAGAGAAAGGCGCAAAGGAGCAAAACGCAGGATTTGGAAAGGATCTGATCGTATGCAGAAGTTTGAAAACGTGGATATACTGGCTTGCCTTGATGCGGTGATGAAACAAAACACCGGCTTTTACCAAAGCGATTTTGATATTGACAGGGAGATTATCGCAAAAACGGCGGCAAGCGAAAGTAAAGAGGATAAGACCCTCTTATGGTTTTGCCGCCCGTCCGGGACGCATTGCTTCCGGGAGCGCGACGTTTTTCTCAAAGACACCCGCCCATACAACACATGGAAGTTCCACGGGGAGCAGACACGCGACCGTATTCTTGCCTATGCCGTAGAGCTGACGGGCAGGGAGCGCGGCAAAATCCGGGGAAACCTCTATGAGCTGGACTATGCCGCCCATTTTCGGCACGTTCGGGAGCAGGCACTTCCCGCAGACATCGTAACGCTTTTCTATGAGCGCGGCGAGCGCAGCCAGCCGACAGGCAAATACTTTAGCGGTTCACCCGATCCGCAGTATGGCGCGTTTCTTCGCTTTGAGGTGCAGCCAAACGCCCCCGAAGCCTTGCGCGATCTTCTGCAAGAGGAACGGCGCAGCCGTGAGCAGCTTTCGCCGGGGGACTTCAAGGCGCATATCGCCGCCCTGCGCGACGGGCTGATTGAAGCCGAAGCGCGGCGCATTGTTGCCGACATGAAACGTCAGTACAGCCCCAACAGCCCGAACAAAACCCACTACATGACAGAGCTTGCCCCGGCGTTTATGATGCTTGCATCGAGCAGGGACGTTGACCGCCTTTTCTCGCTACTTCCCTACAAGACGCTGACCTTTTCCACGGGCTGTTGGGGCTGTACTGACGTTTCATGTCGGCAACAATGCGCTGATCGACAAGAACGAAAACCGCGACCGGGATATTCGCAAGCCCCGCCCCTCTATCCGGGCGCAGCTTGCCGCCGACAAGAAGAAAGCCGCTCCGAAGCGGGCGGCGAAAACAAAACATCACGAAATGGAGGTATGAGCATGAACCGATTTACCGTTGAGGAAACAAATCTTATCAGCATCTACATCGCCGATACGCGCAGGGAGCTTATCGGGGAAATGACGGGTGCGCTGCCCTATATGGACGGCGAAATGCGCGAGCTTGCCTTGCAAACCCTTGCAAAGCTCCGCGCCATGAGCGACACCGACTTTGCCGCTCTCGCCGTATCTGCCGCCGACGAAGTATGAGCGGGCTGAAACGGCTGACGCAGCAGCAGAGCCGCAAAGCGAACGCCCTTATCAAGAAAACCTGCTGCAACTGTATGGGCGGGAACTGCATTTTGCTGGACGATGGGGACGAGTGCGTTTGTCCGCAGCTCATTTCCTATTCGCTTCTTTGCAGATGGTTTCAAAACGCCGTACTTCCCGCCGACAAGCTGCTTTACGCGGAGCTTTACCAAGCCGAGGACAGGCGGCGGTGCGCCGAGTGCGGCGCGGCGTTTGCGTCCACCTCAAACAGCGTCAAATACTGCCCGGACTGCCGCAAGCGGATCACCCGCAGGCAAGCCGCCGAGCGGATGCGGAAACGACGCGCCCGCGTTACGCAGTAGGCGCGAAAAAGCCCTTGCGCCATGCCGCTTTTCAGACGCGATTTGAGCATGACAAGGGATTTATACCTAAACCCGCAAAAACGGTGTTCTACTGCGTAACAGACACTTAAAGCAGCACCCACGAACAGACGGGGCGCGGTGGCCATCAT
>OGOB01000647.1_pt1 | contig 16311 bp, 12 predicted proteins | sample 1573611 | NCBI WGS metagenome assembly OGOB01 (sample SAMEA2582016, study PRJEB24529) | metagenome | biome: Human gut stool | place: China | collected 2011 | reverse complement strand
TGATGCGCTTGTTGCTCTTGAAGAGCGAACTGAGGCTGTATTTCACGCCTACGCCCACATACCATACGTTCAGATTCTTGTCTATCGGCGGCAACTCGAAGAGGATAGGTCCGTCAAAATTCTCGGCAGCCACCAGCGCCACTTTCGGCAGCAGGTCGCTCTTGGCAATTTTCTCCTTCTGTTCCGCTATTCTGATGGCGTTGCTGCTCTGTTCCAGCAGGGGCGAATTCATCGTGCTTGCCGTCTGCCAGTAAGCTTCGCCATCCTTGGCGTAAGCCTTGTCGGCAATCGTAGCGTCCGGAATAATCTGCATCTCCTGTTCCCCTTTATCTTCCTGGTTCATGCCGAGCGTATTCAGGAGCTGGTGGTTCAGGATACTGCGGTTGTTGCGTAGCGAAGTGAGTCCCAGTTTCAGGCTCTCCATCTGCAGTTCGTATCGGGTGATGTCGTTCTTGAGCGCCATTCCCTGGGTTTGTTTCGCCTTGATGTCGGCGATAAGCTGGCGGGTGAGCTCGATGTTTTTTTCATATACCTTGATACGGTTGTCTATCTTGTAGAGGTCCAGATACTGTCCCAGGGCGATGAAGCGAGCCTGCTGACGGGTGAGTTTCACGCCCACCTCTGCCTGCTGCTTGCCCAGTTCGGCGAGACGGATGCCTGCGTTGATGGCGCCACCTGCATAAACCACCTGCTGTGCCTGGAAGGCGAAGTTGTTGCCGAAATGTGGGGATTTCAAACCATGAACGTTGCTGAAGTCGCGGTCGGTAATCAGCGCATTGCCGATATAGCTGAATGAGAGGGAAGCATCGAGGTCGGGCAGTTTTTTGCTTTTGGCCGCTTCGATGCCGAGGTGGGCTGCTTCTACTCCTGATAATGAAGTGCGAAGGCTCTTGCTGTTATCCTCAATCTTCTGGAAAAGCTGGCTGATAGTCATGTTTTCTTTCTTGCTGACAGGCAAGGAAGCAGCCGCTCCTACGGTGGCTTGTGATTGAGCCGAAGCCCAATGGGTTCCTCCTGCAAGCAGAAGGCTTACAAATAAGATGTTCTTAATCATTGATCATTACTTTTTGAATTTCGGGTGCAAAGGTACGGAGTTTTGGGCGAACCATCGCTTTAAATATTTCGCAGCGGATGGACGATTTGGGAATAATAGTTCTTTTATATCACATATTTTGTGTAATTTTGCAACCGAAATAGGAATAAAGAGACATTATAACTCTATATATAATAAGGTGTAGATGGAATTATCAGAATTAAGCAGTTATCAGGAAGCAAGCCTTTTTCGCTCTGGTTTGGAGGAATGGCAGGAGGGTCCGCAAGTATTGACTTACGGAGCGATATTGATTTGCCGGAAAGGAAAGGCGATGCTGAATGTGAATTATAAGGATTGGGAACTTTATGAGGGGGCGGTGATTACGCTGTTTCCGAATGATGTGGTGGAATTGAAGGTTGATGGGGATTTTGAAGTCGAAATCCTGAAATATAATCCTTCCTTGCTTCGTGAAGCCAGTTTGCAGCTGGAGCAGACGGTGTATTCTTCCTTGCGGGAAGACCGCTGCAGGCAGGATACCCCTGTGGTGACAAACATCATCAATGGGATGTTTGGTTTATTGAAGGTATATTTCGACCAGTCGGAATGTACCTGCATCTCGCAGTTGGTATTATGCCAGTTGAAGGCGTTTTTCATCGGTTTTCATGAGTATCTTCAGCGCAATCCGCAATACCGGCCAGATGAAGTAAAATCGTATCGCGTAAGAGAACTGTTCAATCGGTTTATGATGCTTCTGGAGAAGGATTACAAGATTTCAAGAGATGTGAACTATTATGCCGAAAAGATGAATATCTCTTCGAAATATCTGACCAACATCGTGAACCAGGTGACGGGGCATACCCCCAAGACCATCATCGATCAATACGTGATTCTGCAGCTCAAGCTGCATCTTAAGCGAAGCACGCAAAGCATCAAGGAGATGGCTTGGGAGTTTCATTTTGCCGACGTCAGTTTCTTCTGCCGATATTTCAAGAAGCATACAGGTCTGACACCGCAGCAGATAAGGTCGTAATCACAACCTGCAGTTTTGCTCTGATTTCAGCTTCTTCAATCTTGCCGATGTGTTCTGGGGAGAGAGCCTTGAGTTCTTCGAGGCATCCCATCTGCATCATGGTGGCGATAGGGAGGAGCTTGTGTGCCGCCTTTCCTATGCGGTCGGTAGATAGGGATTCCTCTTCTACGGCTTCTTTCAGATTCTCGAGGTGTGCGGCAAGTTCCTGCTTCACGGTATCGAGAATCTCCTTTGCGGCCTCTTCATCGCCTCCGGCAAAAGCGAGGAGAGAATCAAGCTGAGGCTTGGATTTCTGCTGGGATGATAAATCTGGCTGGGATGGAGTTTCAGACTGGGCATCCAGTTGAGGCTGGGACTCTATTCCCAGGATATCAGACAGTTTCTCCATGCTGAATGGCTTGAACAGGCAATCGTCGAAGCCTGCTTTCTGGAGCTGTTCCAGGATGCTTGTGTCGTGAGCCGTCATCGCCACCACCGTCATCTGGGTATGGTTGATGTGGGCAATCATATCCATGCCGTTCATCTCCGGCATTTCTATGTCCATCAGCATCAGGGCTGGCTGTTCGTTGTGCAGCGTGGTGAGGGCATCCATCACATGGTTGCAGGCGAATACTTGCCAGGTGTCACCTACGATGCGGCGCAGCATTTCCTGGAGAAGCTGGAGCTGCAGCTTGTCATCATCCAGAATCAAAATCTTGTGGTTTGCAAATTCCGGTTTCTTCTTTTCTTCAGAAACCTGAGGGCTTGCTGAATCATTTTCTTTCTCTTCCGGATTGGAATCTAGTGCCTTGTCATCGCCAATTCCAGTCTGGGTTTTATCCTGTGTATCTTCCTTTGGTGCAGGCTCTACAGGGATGGTGACGATGAAGGTGGACCCTTTTCCCTGGGTAGAGTGGAGAATGATTTCTCCGCCGAGCAGCGAAACCAGTTCCTGGGTGATGGACAATCCCAAACCGGTGCCTTCGATGCCTTGGGCACTCTTCAATCTGGTGAAAGCATGGAACACCTTCTGTTTTTCCTCGCTGGTCATTCCCTTGCCCGTATCCTTTACGCTCAGGGTAAGCATTGGCTTGCCCATGACTTTCGAAACCTGTGCCTGGATGGTGACGCTGCCCTGGTCGGTATATTTGATGGCGTTGCTTACCAGGTTATCCAAAATCTGACGAATGCGGAAGGCATCGGCACGGAAGAATTCCTTCTTCATTGGAGAATCCGAAGAATCCGAAGTTCCCATTCCCTTCATCTTGTATTCGAACGAAATGCCCAAGCCTTTCTCTTCTGCCCGCAATCTCATTCCCTCTACCGATTCTGCTACCAGTTGCGCTGGCGAGAAAGAAGTAGGCTGCACTTTCATTAATCCATTTTCCAACTGATGATAATCGAGCAGGGAGGCAACGAGATGAGATAGATGTGCGGCAGAATTCTTGATGTTCTGGAGGCATTCGATGCCCTGAGGATTGCTGACGTAGTCTTTCATCAGGTCGATGAAGCCCGAGATGGAGGCTGCTGGTGCCTTGATGTCGTGGGTGATGGTGAGGAGCAGGCGCTCGCGCTGGTTCATGATGCGCTGAATCTCCTCGTTGGCAGCCTCCAGGTTTTCCTGATAGATGCGCTCCTTCTTGGCATCGCGCCAGATGAGCCAGATCATGACAACGATGGCTAGGAAGGCTACGATGGCGAGTAATTCCATCTGCCACAACAGATGCTTCCTTGCTTCCATCGCCTTGCTGATGGATTCCTGCATGGCATCTTTCTCCCGCTGGTGTACATCGCTCAGGTGCTTGGCGGAGCGGAGGGCGAGTTTGGCGCTCACCATCTTCAGCTCTTCCATCTCCCTGTTGATGTGCTGCTTGTGGCCTTGTGTTTCCACTTTCTCCTTCTTGTCTATCTGTTCGAGGATGTTTGCCACGTTTCCTGCCACGTTTACTGGGGTGGTGACGGAATCGATGACAGCCCGGTTGCTGTCCTGCTTTACGCTCAGGGTTTCAGCGTGTTCTTTCTTGAAGGCATCGGCAAGTCGGCGGAAGAATCCCTTTCTGGTTTTCAATACCTCTACCGTTGTCTTTTTCGCTTCGTGGGTTTGTGGCGCCTTGGAGTGGACGAGGATAGAATCCTTGCCCGCATTCAGACTCTTTACCTTATCGTGCAGATAATTTTTGTTTGGTTTCCCCGCCATGGCATCGGATAGTTGCTTCAGGTTTTTCTGTTCCTCTTTGAGCAGAGAAGATATGGTGCTATCGGCAGCACTTCTTTTCTGTATATAATCGCGCGATGCCTCATTGACGGCGATGATGCTCTTGGTGTTGCTATACACCAGACTGATGGCCAGGATCATGATGATAGCAATGGCGCTATATCCGAGGGCTACCTTGATAGGAATGTTATTCTTGTGCATGAGAAATCTATTTAATTAATTACCTTGTTTATATCTTCTGCAAAGATACGACAAAAAAATGATTCCAAGAAAAGAAAGGGGTAAAAACAAGTCAGGAGACCAATGAATATCATCATTAGTCTCCTGCCTGATTGAAAGCGACGCGTAATTGTTGTTTTTTATTTTACCTTAATAATTTTGTTTTTATTACTGTTTTTTAAAGGTGATTTACTCTGCTACAGTTGAATCTGCTGCTACAGAAGTCTCTACTGGAGTCTCTGCTGGAGCTGCCTTCTCTTCTGCAGAATCCTCTGTTGCCTTTACTGTTGTGTCAGCTGGAGCCTCTGCTGGAGCTACTGTGTCAACTGGAGCTACTGATGAAACACTTGCCATCTTGTTGCTGGCGAATACGTTGCTAACTGATACCATTACCATAGCAGCGATAGCTGCGAATACTAACTTTTTCATAATCTTTTATTTTTTTAATTGTGAATATTATGTTTATTACTTCTTTCATGAACTGCCTTACTTGCATTGCTGCTTGTTTGCGAGTTCACTATCTAATATCACAATCTGCGTGCCAAAAGATGATGAAAAAGTGTAAGTTTCTGATAATCAGTAAGAGCTTCTCTTTGTGCCAGTTTTCAAACTTGTGGAAGTTGGGGAACTGGTGTGGAATTATTCCCCAAAAAGTTGGGGAATGGCATCAGATTCCCCACTTCCCCACATCATCAGATGCCGTACTTCTTCATCTTGTTATACAGTGTCTTTCTATCCACGGCGAGCAATTGTGCAGCCTTGCTCTTGTTGCCTCCTGCAGCTTTCAGCGCAGCCTCTATTCGCTGCAGTTCTGTTTCCTCATCGTGCAGGGTGGTTGGGGCTTGTGGCTGGATGTGTGCCATACTCTGTTCCAGTTCGGTTACTCCGATGTATTTGCCGCTGGCGAGAAGGGTGGCGCGCTTCATTACATTATTCAATTCGCGCAGGTTGCCTGGCCAGTTGTAGGCGGCAATTCGCTCCTTCGCCTTGCTGTCGAGTCCTTCTACATTTCTGTTAAGCTCCTTGTTGGCATGCTTGATAAAGAGGTCGGCGAAGAGGAAGATGTCGGCACCACGGTCTTTCAGCTCGGGCATGTAGATGGTGAACTCGTTGACGCGATGGTAGAGGTCTTCACGGAAGTTTCCTTCTGCCACACGCTGCGCCAGGTTCTCATTGGTGGCACATACCAGTCGGATATCGATGTCTATCTCCTTGGTGCTTCCCACCGGACGGATTTTTCGTTCCTGTAGGGCACGGAGCAGTTGCACCTGCACCTCATAGTTCAGGTTTCCCATCTCGTCGAGGAAGAGCGTTCCGCCATTCGCCATCTCGAATGCACCCTTCTTATCCTGGTCGGCTCCCGTAAAGGCTCCCTTCACATGACCGAAGAATTCAGAAGCTGCTACATCCTTTGGGATGGCACCACAGTCGAGGGCGAAGAATGGCTTTCCTGCCCGCTGACTTAATTCGTGGATTCTGCGAGCCACATACTCCTTTCCCGTTCCGCTGGCTCCTAGAATGAGAACCGACATAGGGGTAGGGGCCACCAGGGAAACGAAACTATAGAGCTTACGGGAAGCTTCGCTTTCGCCCTCCAGATATTTAGGAACATCGCCGGCAGGTGCTGCAACCTTGGTGTTCTTGTCTTCTGTGGTGCTTGTATTTTGAGTCTTCTTCGGAGCCTTGATGGCTTCTTTAATCTTATCCAGGAGAATATCAGGTTGGAAAGGTTTTGCCACATAATCGGTGGCACCCGACTTCATGGCGAGTACCACATTTTGGATTTCGGCATAGCTGGTCATTACAATGAATGGAACCAGCATACCATGCTTTCTCATCCATTGCAAAAGGAAGATGCCATCGTGGTCGGGAAGGCGAAGATCGGACAAAACTAAATCAAATCCGCTTTCAGTCTTCTCGTAAATCTGTATGGCCGCTTTTACCGAAGTAGCTTTCTCTACTTCGAATCCCTTCTTTTTGAGCCATGTCTGAATCATGGTTCCAAATGCGATATCGTCTTCAACTATTAGAATCTTTTCCATATTACAATCCTTTTGTCACTTTCTTCTCGTAAAGATGCTTTATTGCGTGCGCAAAGTTAGCATTAATATTTGATATAAGCAAAGAAAAGGGTAGTTTATTTTGAAATTTCGCCAAAGATTTTGGTGCTTTTCTCACAAAAGTTCATAAAAGTGTGCTTTTATCTCACCATGAATGGACTTTTGCAACCGAGTTGCAGAAGCCTTTTCGTAATTTTGCAACCGAAAACAAGAACGGAACGCTATGTTTCGAATGATATGGAATTAAAAGTATTATAAAATTATGGAAGAAATGAAACATCATCATTGTGATTGTTCCATGGATGAACATCATGAGCACCATGAGCATCATGGATGTGGCTGCCATCATCATCACCACGAAGAAGGGAGCCTGAAGTCGAAACTCTATCTTATCGGTGTAACCATCATCCTCCTGATTGTCGCCGTGTTTATCGAGAAGCATTATGACCTTGCCACCTGGCAGTTGCTCCTGGTCTATCTGATACCTTATTTATTAATAGGACATGAGACCTTGGGCGAGGCGGCAGAAGGCATCGCCAAGGGCGATATGTTTAACGAGCATTTCCTGATGGCGATAGCTACCATCGGTGCCCTTTGCATCGGATTCTTCCCGGGGGCTGAAACGGAATTTCCAGAAGCAGTCTTCGTGATGCTCTTCTTCCAGGTGGGAGAACTCTTCGAGGGATATGCCGAGGGAAAGAGCCGCGATAGTATCTCGCATCTGATGGATATCCGTCCGGATGTGGCGAATGTAATCAGGAATAAAGAAGTACAGTCGGTGGCTCCAGATACGGTAAAGATAGGAGAGACTATCCTGATTAAAAGAGGCGAGAAGATTCCGCTGGATGGTATCGTGACAGAAGGGTCTGCCTTGCTGGATACGGTGGCGTTGACGGGCGAGAGCGTGCCTCGTGCTATCAAGGAAGGAGAAGAAATCTATTCGGGCTGTATCAATCTGAAAGGCGAACTCAAGGTTCGTACCACCAAGAGTTTTGGCGAGAGTACGGCATCTAAGATTATCGCTTTGGTGGAGAGTGCTGATAAGAACAAGTCGAAGAGCGAGGCGTTCATCACTCGTTTTGCCCGAATCTATACGCCTATCGTGGTGTTCGCCGCATTGGCTTTGGCTATCATTCCTTCTATATTGGGAGCGATGGGCATCGCCACTAGCATGATGGGTGGGGGAACCTTTGGCGAAAACTTCCCTCTGTGGCTGAACCGTGCCTTGATATTCCTGGTGGTATCCTGTCCTTGCGCCCTAGTAATTAGTGTGCCGCTCACCTTCTTCGGTGGAATTGGCGGCGCATCAAGAAATGGTATTCTGATTAAGGGAAGTAATTATATGGATGCGCTTGCCAAAATAGGAACCGTTGTATTCGACAAGACGGGAACCTTGACGCATGGCGAGGTGCTTGTACAGGCTGATGAAGGAGCACCCGTGGTGGTGAACGATGGCATCAAGGAGGGAAGTGCTGAGGCTGTGAGATGCCTGAAGACACTTGGCGTGAAGAAGACTGTGATGTTGACGGGCGACCATGAGGAGATTGGAAAGAAGGTGGCCGGACAAGTGGGCGTTGATGAATATTATGCCGAACTTCTGCCTGCTGATAAGGTAACTCATCTGGAAGAACTGTTGAAGACGAAGCCTGCCGGCAAGACCTTGGCATACGTGGGTGATGGTATCAACGATGCCCCTGTATTGAAGCGTGCTGATGTAGGAATAGCGATGGGTGCTTTGGGAAGTGATGCTGCCATTGATGCTGCCGATGTGGTATTGATGGACGATGACCCGAGAAAGATAGCACTGGCGATGAAGATTGCTCGCCATACCATTCATGTGGCACACGAGAATGTGGTGTTTGCCATTGGTGTGAAAGTTGCCGTGCTGATTCTTGCCACCGTCGGCTTGGGCACCATGTGGATGGCGGTATTTGCTGATGTGGGCGTTACGGTGCTGGCGGTATTGAATGCTATGCGAACGCTGAAGAAGAAGAGATAAGAATGGTGTGGAGCCTCCAGCAAGCGTGGAGGCTTCATGAAATAAAAAAGCTGTGTTGATCCGTAGATGAACACAGCTTTTTCTTGTTTTATATAGGAACTTCTCTTTTATATAGGGACTTATCCGAATAGTTTTCCTATGCTACGCAACTTGGTGCGGTATCCGTAGATGGCGATAACCACGAAACAGATGAATGGGAGGATGAACGATACATTGGTTGATGGCATGCCGAATACGGTATGCATATCGATGATGGATGCCTGCAAAGGTGGCAAGACACTACCACCCAAGATAGCCATGATCAAACCTGCTGCACCAAACTTGGCATCGTCGCCAAGACCCCTCAGGGCAATGCCATAGATGGTAGGGAACATCAGCGACATGCAGGCACTGACTGCTACCAGGCAGTAGAGACCCCAGATGTTGTGGAGTGCGATGACACCCACGGTGAAGCAACCACCTGCTGTCGCCAGAATCATCAGCAACTGACCTGCATTGAAGAAGCGGAGAATGAAGGTGCAGATGAAGCGTGAACAGCAGAACAGTACCATTGCCACGATGTTGAACTTCTGCGAGGTTACCTCGGCATCAATCTCTGCCATGCCTTCCTGCATCAGGATGCGAGTACCATACTGGATGATGAAGGTCCAGCACATAATCTGCGCACCCACATAGAAGAACTGGGTGAATACGCCTTCACGATAGTGTGGCATGCGGAAGATGCGGCGCAGGGTAGGCATGAAGTTAATCTTGTTGTCTTTCTCGCTGTTCTTCGGCATCTTGGTGAACAGGATGACGAAGAAGATGGTGAGGATAACCAGACCGATAATCAGGTATGGATTGATTAATACCGAAAGGTCATATTCCTTGATTGCTTCAAACTCGCTCTCCGAGAGATTGGTGCGCCCCGCCGTATCAAGCGGGTTGAGCTTGGCCTGGATAAAGTTCATCGCCACATACATACCCAGCAGCGAACCCATCGGGTTGAACGATTGCGCCAGGTTCAGTCGGCGTGTAGCCGTCTCCTCTGTTCCCATCGAGAGAATGTAAGGATTGCTCGATGTCTCTAGAAAGGAGAGTCCGCAGGTAAGGATGAAGTAGGCGAGGAGGAATGGATAGTATTCGCCCATCATTTTTGCCGGATAGAAGAGGAATGCACCGAAGGCATAGAGTCCTAATCCCAGCAGTACGCCTGCCTTGTAGGAGAAGCGGCGGATGAAGATGGCGGCAGGGAATGCCATGGCGAAGTAACCGCCGTAGAAGGCTACCTGTACCAGGGCACCATCCGTAGAAGACATTCGGAAAATCTTGGAGAATGCCTTCACCATCGGATTGGTGATATCATTGGCAAATCCCCAAAGTGCAAAGCACGATGTGATTAAGATGAAGGGTACGAGGTAGCTAACCCCATCCTTCACGAGAATTGATTCTTTCTTTTTCTGTTCCATGTTTTTAGGAAAAGTATTGTTGTTTTGTTTAAACTAGATGCTTTGTCTTACAACGGCTCTCAGCTCGTTCATATCCTTAATTTCACCCTTGGCGAGTGCCTGGGTCAGGATATTGCCCATGCCTGTGGCTTCGATAGGTCCTGCAACCACTGGTACACCCAGGGCTTCGGAGGTGAGACGGTTGAGTAACTTATTCTGTGAACCGCCACCGATGATGTGCATACTCTTGATAGGTTGTGGCAACATCTCGTTGAGGTGAGCAGTGGCCTCGGCATATTTGGCTGCCAGTGACTGGAGTACGCAGCGCACGATTTCTGCCTTGGTCTGAGGAACCTGCAACTGATGGGTGGCGCAATAGTCGATGATGGCCTGCTGCATGCATGCTGGATTTTGGAAAGCTGCGTCATCCACAGGGATGATGGCATTGATGTGAGTCTCATCTGCCAGAGGAAGGATGACATCAAACTGCTGTTCCTCGCCATTCTCTTTCCATTCTGCCATCAGTCTCTGCATAATCCAAAGTCCTGTGATGTTCTGCAGGAAGGTGATGCGACCGGCGATGCCGCCCTCATTGGTAAATTCAGCCTTTCGGGCTTCCTCGGTGAGGATAGGCTTTTCTATCTCAACGCCTAGGAGCGACCAGGTGCCTGAACTGATGAAGGCTACTGGGCTCTCATCTTCTGTAGCTGGTACGGCAGCAACGGCGCTAGCTGTATCGTGAGAGCCTACTGCGATGACATCCACCTCGCCCAATCCGGTTTCTTCTGCAATATCACGGCGCAGTTTTCCCCTTATGGTGCCTGGCATCACAATCTTACCGAAGATGTGGCGTGGAAGGTCCAGCTGGTCGATGGTTTCCCAATCCCAATCCTTGGTGCTGGCATTCAGCAGTTCTGAAGTGGATGCGATGGTATATTCATTGTTGGCTTCGCCTGTGAGATAATAGCTGAAGAGGTCTGGGGTGAACAGCAGATGAGCAGCCTTTTCCAATTGCGGACTGTTGGCCTTCTTCATACTGTAGAGTTGGAAGAGGGTATTGATTTCCATTACCTGCGTGCCGTTGATGGCATAATGTGCCGATGGGTCAATCTGCTTGAATACTTCTTCCGGCATCCCCTTGGTGCGGGCATCGCGATAGCAGACTGGGTTGCCCAAAAGGTTACCGTCTTTGTCGATGAGTCCGAAATCCACTCCCCAGGTATCGATGGCGATGCCATCTACCTTGAGACCTTTGGCTCCTGCCATTTTCAGCCCCGTCTTCATATCCTCGAAGAGGGCGAGGAAGTCCCAATATACGTGATTGCCTAATCTTACCTGTCGGTTAGGGAAACGATGGATGAGTTCCATTTCTAATTTGCCGTTTTCCAATTTGCCGGCGAGTACTCTTCCGCTTCCTCCACCGAAGTCAATAGCTAGATAAATCATGGTTATTTCTAAAAAGTTAGGGTAGATAAACTGTTAATTCGTAAAAAGCGGTAGGAGAGTGCCCCGTTAGCGGGCAGCTTTCTCTCCTACCGCTTCTCTCATATAGAGGATAGAGGCTTATTGTTTCTTGCCTAAAACGTAAACTTCAAGATCGTCGATTTCTTCTGGTGTCAGTGTGGTGTATTTGCCGCCACTCTGAACGATGATGCGACAAGCCATCTCAAAGAACATGGCACGCTCGAACACCTCGTCGAAATTCTTTCCGCAAACCACCTGACCATGCTTCAGCAAGAGTGCAGAATTGTGGTCTTTCAATACAGCGATAACGGCTGCTGCCAATTCTGGAGAACCAGGGCGATAGTATGGAATCACCGGGATTTCCTTACCTACATGGCATGGTACCTCTGCGGTTACATTGAAGTCTTTTGGAGTTTCCTGCATGCAAGCTACTGCTGTTGCAAAAGGAGACTGGAAGTGGAGAACCACATCACAATCTGGACGCTCACGGAGTACGCCGAGGTGGAATCCGCTCTCCATAGAAGGTTTAACGCCATTGAGTACTTCGCCCGTTGCTACCAGGCACTGAGATACTTTCTCCTTCTGGAGGCTAGGAACCCATGAACCTGTGCCAGAGACAAGTGCCTCGTCGCCAATGCGCCAAGAAAGGTTGCCACTACTGCAGATGGTGAGACCAGCGTCGCCTACGCGGTGAGCCTGCTCCAGGAATTTCTGAATATGTTCTTCTGTAATCATTTTCTTTTTCTTTCTATTTGAATGATATTCGTACTGATGGTGTTACACCTTATTTATATATAGGACCGTAGTTCTTGCAAGCACGGAAGTCTGCACCTTCCTTGTCCATACCGAATGCGTTCCAAGATGCAGGACGGAAGATCTTGTCGTCTTCTACGTTGTGCATGCATACTGGGATGCGAAGGATAGAGCAGAGGGTGATGAGGTCGGCACCGATATGGCCGTAGCTGATAGCACCATGGTTAGCGCCCCAGTTGTTCATCACTGAATATACATCCTTGAATGGAGCCTTGTCGCAAAGGCGTGGTGCGAACCAGGTAGTAGGCCATGTTGGGTCTGTACGCTTGTCGAGAACCTTGTGAATCTCTGGATCAATCTCAACGGTCCAACCTTCTGCCAACTGGAGCACAGGACCAAGACCCTTTACGTGGTTCAGACGAACCATGGTTACAGGCATGCCGCCCTTGCTGAGGAAGCTGGAAGAGAAACCGCCGCCACGGAAATAGTCACGGTTAGCAGGATACCAGGTAGTTGCCTTCAAGCACTTATCTACATCCTCCTCAGTCATCTCCCAAGGCTGCTTCATGATAGGGTTGCCCTCAGCATCTGTAGCCTGACCTGTGCCATCGAGTGTGGTAGCACCAGAATTAATCAAGTGGATGATGCCACCAGCTGCCTGACCTGTAAGTTCCTTACCGGTAACACGCTTCACTGCCTCTGGACTCCAATAGGTACGAACGTCGCTGAAAATCTGAGCACGACCTGTCAACAGGTGGTTGAACAACATAGCTACACCGTTGCCTGCATCATTCTCTGTAGCGAGGATAATAGCTTCACGAATACCGTTCCAGTCGAATGAAGTATTAAGGAGTGCCTCAGGATAGTCGCCGTTAGGATAGAAGTCTGTCCACTGACGCTGTCCCTGGAAACCACCGGCGATGGCGTTGTGGCCCAATGCTTCCTCCTTGAAGCCTAGCTCTTCCAATCTTGGGTTGCCATGCATCAAGTCGCGCATGATGATAGTCATCTTCACGATGAACTCCCAGTCAGCATCCTTCTGCTCACGTGTCTTTGCCTTTTCATGGTTGGCGATGTCCTCACCCTCATTGCACATACAGTGCTCGCGGGTCCATGCCATAGCCTTCTCGTATTCCACAGGGTCGTAAATACCCTCAGTCATGCGGCGGATAATCTCAGTAAGGTCAACACTTTCGTTGCGCATGCCGAGGTACTCCTGGAAGAAATTAGGGTCAACGATAGAACCTGCAATACCCATGCAGGCGCTACCCATGGAAAGATATGATTTTCCGCGCATGGTAGCTACAGCCTGGGCAGCTCTAGCAAAGCGCAAGATCTTTTCTGCTACATCAGCAGGGATAGAGTCGTCCTCCAAGTCCTGTACGTCATGGCCATAGATGCCGAAAGCTGGCAATCCCTTCTGGGCATGAGCTGCGAGAACAGCTGCCAGATAAACAGCACCCGGACGCTCTGTACCGTTGAATCCCCAAACAGCCTTAGGCCAATGTGGATTCATATCCATAGTCTCAGCACCATAGCACCAGCAGGAAGTAACGGTGATGGTAGAGCCAACACCCTCGCGCTCAAACTTCTCAGCGCAAGCTGCACTCTCTGCTACACGACCAATTGTACTGTCTGCAATCACACACTCCACTGGTGAGCCATCGCCATTGCGTAAGTTCTCTGAAATGAGTTTGGCTACGGATTTAGCCAAGTTCATGGTTTTTTCCTCGAGGCTTTCACGTACGCCTCCTTGACGTCCGTCGATAGTAGGACGGATACCGATTTTAGGGTAGTTACTCATAATTTTTATCTTTTAAGTTTTATAGGTTATTATTTTCTGCGTACATTGTATGCAATAATACAAGCACAAAGGTAGTGATAAAAACTGATACTTATCACTTCCTTTATACTTTTTTATGTTTCTTTTTCCTTTATTTGGTGTCGCAGTTGTGACTGATACTTCCGGTTGCAGCTATTAGGGTTTCAAAGTCATTACAGAACTCGGTCATCTGATGATAGAGCAGGTTGCTGCCCTTGTCTGATAACTCGTTGTCTGGAAGTGGACCGGAATTGATGGCAACTGTAAAGATGTTGGCGGCAACTCCGGCGCGAACGCCCAGGGGTGCATTCTCTACCACGATGCCTTCCCAAGGCTTCAGATTGCCTGCCTTCTGCAAGCCCATCAGATATGGATCAGGATTTGGCTTGCCACGCTTCACGTCGTAGGCGGTTACGATATGTGCTTCGTCCAGAAAGTCGCCGAAGTCGTTGAGTAATCGCATGATGAGCGGACGCTGACCGCTGCCCGTTACAACTCCCACCTGCATACCGGCATTCTTGATTTTCTGCATGATTTCCTTCACGCCAGGGAATATCTCGGCGGTAGGCATCGAGTGGAAGATATCGGTCTTCACATCATACATTTTCTGTGCTTCATCCAGAGAGATATCGATACCCTTCTGCTTCTTCACCATCATCTGGATGGTGTCGATGCCTCGGGCTCCCTCGGTGGCGTAGGCATCGGCTGCAGTCATGTGGATATCAAACTGCTTCATCGATTCCTGCCAAGCTACGGCATGATTAGGCATACTATTATATAATACGCCATCCATATCAAAAAGAACGGCTTTAGGGTTGAATTCCCCAAAGCCGTGGTCTTTTAAGTATTTTGAAATAATATCTTTCATCTATTATTTTTCGTTAGCCAAACGCTCCTGAATAGCCTTGCTCTCTGCCTCATAACCTGGCTTGTTGAGCAATGCGAACATGTTCTTCTTGTAAGCCTCAACACCTGGCTGGTTGAATGGGTTTACCTCTTCCAAGAGACCGCTGATACCGCAAGCCTTCTCAAAGAAGTAGATCAACTGACCAAGGTAGTAAGCGTTCAACTCAGGTACGTTAACCAAGATGTTAGGAACACCACCGTCAACGTGAGCCAAACGGGTACCGAGCTCTGCCATCTTGTTCACCTCGTCAACACGCTTGCCCTCAAGGAAGTTCAAACCATCAAGGTTCTCATCATCGTGTGGGAAGAGCAACTTCTCGTTAGGAGTCTCAACGCTGATAACAGTCTCGAAGATAGAGCGCTCGCCCTCCTGAATCCACTGACCCATAGAGTGAAGGTCGGTAGTAAAGTCGCAAGCTGCAGGGAAGATACCCTTCTGGTCCTTACCCTCGCTCTCACCATAGAGCTGCTTCCACCACTCAGCAAAGTAGTGAAGCTTTGGCTGGAAGTTGCATACAATCTCAATCTTCTTGCCAGCCTGTGTATAGAGAGCCTGACGTGTAGCTGCATAGATAGCTGCTGGGTTCTCCTCGAAGGCTACGTCCTTGCCGCAAGCCTTCTCCATGTCAGCAGCACCTGCAACGAGCTGCTTTACATCGAAGCCAGCTACTGCGATAGGCAACAAACCTACTGGAGTCAATACAGAGAAGCGACCACCTACATTGTCAGGGATGATGAAGCTCTTGTAACCCTCCTTGTCAGCGCAAGTGCGGGCAGCACCCTTCTTGGCATCGGTAACGGCTACGATAACATCCTTAGCCTCGTCCTTGCCGCGCTGATCCTCGCACTGCTTTTTCAAGAGACGGAAAGCGAGAGCTGTCTCAGTAGTGGTACCAGACTTAGAGATATTGATGACACCAAACTTCTTGTCCTTCAAGAAAGAAGTCAACTCGAAGAGGTAGTCCTCACCGATATTGTTACCTGCGAAGAGGATAGTAGGGTTCTTCTTGTCGTTTACGAGCCAAGCGAAAGAGTTGCCGAGGCCTTCGATGACGGCGCGTGCACCGAGGTAGCTACCACCGATACCTGCTACAACAACCACCTCACACTTTTCGCGCAAAGTATTGGCAACAGCCTGAATCTCATCGAGGAACTCAGGAGTGATAGAAGATGGCAAATGCAACCATCCCAAGAAATCGTTACCTTCACAAGTGCCGTTCTCAAGAGCTTCCTGAGCGGCCTTAACCTTAGGCTCGTAAGCCTTTACTGCACCCTCTGCAAGGAATGATGCAGCCTTTGTAATGTTTAAGCTGATACTTTTCATTTTTTCTTTTATCTAAATGAATCTGTTAAAAGTTTAATCTCTATTTGCGGACTGATGCGCTCGTACAATATATTATATAC
>OGOB01000637.1_pt1 | contig 16569 bp, 12 predicted proteins | sample 1573611 | NCBI WGS metagenome assembly OGOB01 (sample SAMEA2582016, study PRJEB24529) | metagenome | biome: Human gut stool | place: China | collected 2011 | reverse complement strand
ACGATTTGTCTTGGTTTTTCCTGTCGTCTGCTCATCTTTCACAATAACTACAACAGGATCATTATCGTTGTTGCAAATATTCGCCAATAACGGACAACAATAGATAGAGATAAGAACAATTGTTAATACTATTCGGTTCATCACTTTGAGATGTTTTTTAACGTTTTGACTTACATTACAAAGTACGGAAGATTCTGGCAAAAGTCAATGAAAAAAAGTTTTGACTTGCACTATTTAATCTTACTAATAATCAAATAGTTACAATATCGTCAAGATTAAGAATCTTAACGATACAACATAAGACCCTATCAGTCAAGAAATTACAAAAGGCCTTTCCTCAAGGCATCAGCGGATATTACTGATAATCAAAAGATTAAAATCTTAACAGAGAACTTCAAGATATAAGTCTCTATTTTCAGAATCCAGCCCTAACAACCGTTCTTTAAGACGGTTACGCTTCGTATAGATTGTTGCGACAGAATACCCTGTGATGTAGGACAACGTTTTGGCATTCAGGCCGAGAATCTGAAAAGAGATAAACCGTCTGTCTCTTTCCGTCATCTTTGGGAAGTCGGTCTTAAGCTTAGTCATTATCCCGTCAAGCCCTTCGTCAATCATCGCTTCAAGTTCGCTTTCGCTGCTATTCTCCAACTCAGCGGCAAGTCCTCTCACCTTCTCATAAACCCGATCCTTATTCCAATTTGTATTTGGCGAGGCCCAATATCCCGAACAAAGCTCGCTCAGTCTGTCCAACTGAGACTTGTAGGCCTTGATATATCTTGAACGTAGATCCTTGATCGCAGCTTCCCTTTCGACAAGTCTCGACTGATTCTCTTCCATCGCATTCAACCTTAAGCGGTAATCCTCCTTAATATTGCGTTCCTGCGAAAGCAAACGATTGATATTGTCGTTGATCTGCGACATATCCTCCATTCTATGCTCCCATTTTATCTTTTTGTGTATAAAGATGAACAACATACACAAAAAGATAATCACTCCTAATAAAACAAAAATCCATTGACGTTGATTCCGTATGCACCTCTCTTGAACCAAAAGTTCTGATTTGGATTGATAGTAGCCGGATTGAGCCAAGGCAACGGATTGATTGACGGCTTCCCAAACTGTAGAGTCACGATCTTTAACAGACTCTTCCAATAGAGTCAATGCCTTTTCATACTCACCACGATGTCGGCTAATACGATAGCACCAAACATCTATCTCATTCAACGGGCAACCTTGCGCCACTAATTGAGAGATTATGTTATCCGCCACCACACTGTTTCCTAACAGATCCATAGCATAGGCATAGGCGCAATAATCATTCGTTGTAGGATTGCCATTAAATTCATCAATCGATTTTCGGAACAACTCCGCACTCAACTCTGGCTCAGGTGAAGGCCTCCATAGACACCCAAGAGCCTTATTCATAAGCATCCTTGCATACAGAGACGAGTCTTGGCAAGGTGATGAAAAGAACTCGGAATAAAGGCTATCTGATCTTTCATAGTCTTGAATAGATCCGTATAAGGAAGCCAGCATTCCGGTGGTCACCCACAATCTTGTCGAATCACCAGCTTTCTTAAACAAAGTCAATGCATCTTTGGCATAATTTAGAGCAACCGAATAGTTCTTGTTCTGACTGTAAAGATCCGAAATCGCAGAAGCTATCAATCCCCTAAAAATCAAATTGTCAGATTCTGAAGAATATTCCATAGAGCTGACATAGCTTGCAATCGCATCCTCCAAATCTCCAGCGATGTGTTGCACGGTCCCAAGATAATAGTACATCTTCATCTTGTCATCCTTGGATCCGTGACGTTCATAATAGTTGACAGCAGGCTGGATTATCCGTAAGTCCGTTGTGTCAATCCAATTCCTGTCCAACGCCATCGTGTACAGCAGCGAGTACCTCGCACGCTGCGCCTTGACCTTAAGGCCCAGCGTGTCAATCGATTCCAACGCAGCCAAAGCGCTGTCAGGCCTTGTCCACATAACGTCCTCGGCGGAGTCCATAATCCGCCCTGCATCCCTATTCCCGCAGGATGAGAACACCATCGCGGCGACCGCCGCCGCAACCAGTCTGATGAATATTCTGAATAGTCTCACGACACAGATAAACGCTCCCTAATGAGCGATTACCGTACAAAAATAATCATTTTTCTCTTGAGAGCTTTCACGCCCTTAAGGGAAATCCAGCAAAGAATCACCACCATTGCAGGCCGCTCCTATGATCGACCGCAAGTCCTCATCCACATCAAATGAGATCCTCTCAGGTCTCTCCTTACGACTTTAGATATTCAATACTGTACTCCCGAATATGGTCTTCCTCATCAACCGTCAATAAGGATCCGGTCTTACTGTCGATGTCATATTTGGTAATATTCGAAGGCAATGGTATTCGGAACAATGGACTGCCATCCCAGGCATAGCCGTGGATTTCCTTTGTCGTCCCACTCGCACGTTCATCGGTGTACATAACAGAGAAGTAACTATCATTCAATGACAAACCTGTATGATAAGTGCATAATTGAGGCGACCGCTTTTCAAGGACACGGATGTCAGGCATAGTCTTTCCATAGCACAATGTGTAACCGCCATCGCCCTCAACAGGATATACCTGAACAAGATTCAACAGACACATCGCCTCAACAATAAGATGACGAGAGCTGTTATAACCAACTGTTCCTGAAAACAAATTAATATTATAGCCATCATTATTGCTTATCTGACAGGAGTTTAACTTGAGCATTGGCTGGCTCATACTTTCTGTTCCTTCGACATTCCGGACATAACGTTCCAAACAAGTGCCATTCTGAACCATTCGCTTCATAAAGCAACGGGATCCGTCCAAAGGCAGCGCCGTGAAGAGTTCCTCCCCGCTTTTAAACTCACGTTCTTTTAAAACAAGATCTTTATTCATAATGGACTCTGAAAGATTCACCTCTACAAGACGGTCAGAATACCGGTCCACAAAACGCATCATATATGAGCCAGATTCGTTATCCAGGCTCAGAGAACTTCCGAATAATGGAAATAACAATTCTTTCGGTCCTCGTCCCTTGGTGAAAAAGTCTCCTTTGCGCTCCAGACAATGGCGATCGTACAAGTGAAGCAACCGGTCCGTCCCCAAAGTCGTGACAATCAACAAAGAGTCGCAATAACGGGCTCCGATAATCCCCATCAAGTCAAGATCTATTTCCCTTGGCTTGAGTCCGGAAAGAGAAATCTCATAGAAATCACTTTCCTCCACTGTGACAACCTTATCCAACGAAGGGCAGTATGAATCACTACAACCAGTGGCCAATAGTAATATGGCCAACATAATAGCATAAATTGATCTCATTTGTTATTATCAAATTACAAGTTTATTTGAGGCATCTTCTTTACGGCTTTCCATCGCCCCAAGCGCTATTCCCACAAATATCGGAAAAATATTTCCACAAATACCGGTTTTTTACATCTTTGCATCCAACCACCAGTACTCATACGCAACGTTCACCAAGCCGCAAGATAGCTGCAAGGCAAAGCCTAAAGCAGATAATACAGCGTTCTTAACAAACTACTTATTAAATAGTTAGAACACCATACGGTAACTTATTTCAGCTTGTACAACACCAAAATCGGATTCGAATCTTCCGTCACATCCGGAACCAATGTCCGCAACTCGTCGTAATAAATCGGGTTGTGCTTACTTGGATAAATAGGATATACCAATTCTTCGTTGGCTGTCACACACAAGAGAGACGAAAAATCCACAAGCAAATCCGAAACATTCAAGTAAGAGAATACCTCAACCGCTGATGTCTTAAGGTCTAAAACACCATAATAGGCGGTGACATATTTATCCTGGACGGTCGACGAAAACCGGAAAAAGCAATACTTGTCAGACAGCCGGATATTATTCAAACCTCCCAAATAAGTGCCTGAACCAACTAAAGTCTCATATTCCTCGCGGGACATATTCATTATTTTTGAATATGGCAATGTCCGCTCTCCGAAATCAAATTCAATGTAAGGACGCACCTCCGTTCCCTCCAATGAATACAGGACGTTAGATAGAGGGAAGTAGAAATATTCCTTCCCGGCCCAAGAGGTGAAGCCTGAAGTCAAAGACACCGGGAAAGGCTCCTTTGTCGGGAAAAAGCCTTTCACAAGGTGATCCATTTCTTCATTGACAAGAATGAGGCTGTTATTGTCCGGATTCTTAAGGTAGGAGTAATAAAGCCAGAAGCCATTCCTTGTCCTTGCGAAGACGTTCGAGCTGAAACCTGTCGCAACCTCTTTCAAGAGCTCGCCGGTCAGGTCATATTCAAGCATTACCTGCTTGACCCTATCCCAAATCCAGACAGTTCCGTTTTCCTTGTCAAAGCACATATCATCAAGTGAGACATATTCCTTTGGACCATTGCCCAGACACCCGATCCTGCGGATAAACTTGCCATCAGTCCCAAACAGCCAGACAGCGCGCATCCGTTTGTCCAGAATCACTATGTGGTTGTCGTCCATCTCAAGTTTGTCAATCTCGCCAACGAGTGCGTCGCCGACAGTCTCAAGGGGAATGACTTTCTCGAGATCAGCAATTTGAGAGGCATCGAAATATTTATCTGATTCCGAGACATCGACTTTAACTACAATTTCAGCAGGAGTCACAGCCTTTTGTCCGCCTTCCCTACAGGATGGTAGCAAAACGGTCAAAAAGAGAATCGCAGATAGTACCTTTAATCCGTTCAGTTTCATATAGTGTAGATTTTGAGCCACAAAATTCGGTAGAAAAGTTGGTTATACAATGAAAAATAGTTTCACTTTTGACAAATAACTTAACCAAAAGTATAAAGCATCGCATTCAGGTGTGCGAATCCGCTCGCACCTGGAGTGCCAACTCTATCACTGTCAATCGCATGCGGTTCCAGGTGCGCGGAGTTTTTCACACCTGGAAGTCTTAGGTGCCAATAGAACACCCTGTAGCGAAGCCACCAACTCTCAGGTGTGCGAATCTGTTCGCACCTGGAGCACCAACTCAATCATTGTCAAGCCGATGCGGTTCCAGGTGCGCATGGTTTCTCACAACCAACCGCGGGTCCGAACTCATATCATATGATAAAACAGAAGAACCAGAGAACCGCTGTCAAGAGCATTCTCGGCATCCTCACCGGCCTTCTGGAAGCCTGTGGAGACGATAAAGTCATACATATCCCTGTCCTCAAGCACACTCACGAAAGAATCGGCATAGCTGCAAACTGGTTCCAGCATACAGTTCCGGCCTCCATTTTCCGGATTGGAGACAAAACCATTTGTGTTTGAGCCATAAAGGCAATAACCGCCACCGGCATCTTTTGTCGTGATGTCACAAAAAAGATAATCTCCGCAAACAATCGGCACAGAGCCCAAATGCGTGAAGCTGTTTATTAGGGACACATCATTCTTGTCTTTACGGGATGCTTTATTCTCGAAATCAATCCCGACTGTTTCAATGATCTCACCATTGCCGCGATCCAGAACATAATATGCGTCGTTGCCGTAGGAGCAGAACAAGATCTTGTCCCTGTAAGTGGAGAAAAAACGACCATAGCCGAAGGCATCTGAGCCTTCTTTTTCGCCATAGCCAAGCATCTGTATTTTGATATTCAAATCATTGTCTGTCACAAACAAGCGATATGGCGGTTGCTCTTTTGACAATTTTCCGCCCGCGGTGACAAACGCGAAAATAAGGTCGCCATTTGACAGCACCTCAACGTCCCAAGCGACTATAGGCATCTCTCTGGATGCTTTATATTCCCCCGTCAACGGATCATAGGCAAGCAACTTCTTGCCGATATTGTCCAAAACGTAAAGGTTATCAGAGTCCACCGTGAAACTTTTGACCTCAAGATATTCACCAGGCCCTCTGCCCTGCCTGTCAAGGACGAAACAAAGCTTGCCGTTCATATCATAGGCCAGAATCTTCCGGGAGCTATAGTCAGCGATATAAATCAGATCATTATAAAAAGCCACCTTATCCACAGAGCCCAGCAACGTGTTGTCTCCCGCCTCCAATGGAAGAAAAGTAACCTCTTTGACATATTCAGGAATATCCGGCCGTATCTGCGACTCCCTGCATTCAATGGTCCTGTCAACCGCACAGTCACTCTTTGTGCCTTTGCACTACACAACCATCAACAGACTTAGTAATATTATTACCCCTTTTCTCATAAAGCCCTTCACATTACGGATAAACAACCACCTTGCGATTGTTCACCCACTGAAACAGTCAAATCTGGGTGTAGATGTTCAGGTCGCAGTTGGAATCTTCATCGGCGGACAATGTATATAACTTTGTCCACGTTGGTTCCACGAATATCTTAATAACCTCTTCTTCAAACGAATACGCCTTGACAGGCTCTCCATCCCAATCATATACCAAGACATATGAGGTACCAGCATTATTATACAACAGATAAATATGCTCATCCGTGACGCTGGCGTCGCAAAAACCTCTCTGCCAGCCGTCCGCACCTTTTACCAGGTTGACACTAAGCATGTCAACATATTGTATCTTCACCTGCGGGTATTTCCAGATGAAGTGTCGTGCAGTATGTCCGCTTAGATCCAACACATCGAACCCTATCGCATAGTAAAAGACAAACGCGGCTTTTGTACAATCCGGGGAAATGAAAAGATTCCCTTGATAGGCGGTCTGCTTCGATTCGTCAAAAGCCGGATACTCCATTTTGTCCTCTTCAGGGAATGTTCCCCAATACACTACCGTAGAGTCGTTTCTCGGAATGGACGCATACATCGTCGAGTTCTCCGGATCATCATAGTTATGCAAAAAGGCCGTCATCTCCCCGCGACCCAGCACTCCGGGATGCTCAATCACATTGAATGGCTTCAGCGATGTTTCAGGGATACAATCAATCCTATATTGAAGCGTCATCTCAGGTTCCGCCTCGACGTTAAGGGTGTCTCCTGACAACGCTATCGAATTGACATGAATCGCCTCTCCCGGCCCACGGCCATCCTTCAACGCCGCGTACCGTTCGTCGCCATTCATGTTTACGGCCAAAAGCTGATCCTCCCCCATCATTGAGCTATAGAAAAAGACAAAGGAGTCCCTAACGGCAAATCCAAACGGCTCGCAATCGAGAATGTTGTCAACCGTCTTGTTCGGAGACAGTCTTTTCACATCGCCAAATGGCTTAAGCAGGTCAACTTCGCCTTCGGCACAGGACAGTGGAAGAATGGGAAGCAAACAGAATAAGCAGACACGTTTAGCCAAACCGTATGATCTGCGGATGTTTTCAAGCAGCATATTCAAAATCGTCTTTAGTCGTTGCTAAGTTAGATATAATTCTCGAGAAAAACATTAGCTTTGCCGGACAGCCAAAAACGTTTTGTTGTGAACAGACAACTTACCACAATCTTGACCTTGGGCATTTTGGCTTCCATGGCGATCGGATGCACCGGTCATAAGGTGAATGCGGACGGCAATGTGGCCGTGGAGTTCAACAACACCATCAATCCTTTGGCGGAAAACATTTCCTCAATCGAGTTGATACCATTGGAAACAGACAGCGAGCATCTGGTCGGCGGCGTCACAGACCTGACCATCGCCGGGGATTCCTATATCGTGATGGATCTGATCAACAACAACATATTCCGCTATTCCGCTGACGGAAAATTCTTTGGGCGCATCGGACAGAAAGGCAACGGACCCGAGGAGTATATTCGAATAAATGACATCCAGTACCGTGACGGAAACCTTTGCGTCTTTTCAACCCCTTCGAAACTTCAAAGATTCTCATTGGACGGGAATATGATCGACTCAAAGATATTCCCGGAAATGGATCTTGGATCAATGTCTTGGCTGACGGATGAAGGCGTGCTGACATATTACGGTTATGGAGCAGGATTCCTATTATGGCCTGCTGAGCGGCGGTGACTGGCATTGGTTCAGCGCTGGCAAACCTGGTCAGGATGTGTTCGCCGGTTCATTCAAGGAGATGAAAGACGGTATCATCTACTGTATTCTGGAACCAGCCACGATCAGCACGTTCCCGTCCTCCCTCAAGAAACGCCTCAGCAATCCTGAGATCCTGAACAACATAAACGAAGAGGACAACCGCGTCATCGCAAAGCTTTATCTTACGAAATAACAGCCACGTCTGAAACCACTGAAACATGGATGCGATAATTCATTACCGCATCCATGGTGGTTGATGAAAACAATAATGGTTAGTTGGTTATCACGGACTATTCGTCCTCGTAGACATCACCGGTCAGGAACGAGGTTGTGAAGACACGTCCCGACTCCGTGGTAATGTTCATCGTGTAGCAAGAATTGGAAGACACAGGCATCATCATCACCCCTGCGGCACTGCTGCCGGAATATTCATAAGTCTCGCCCGTCGTCATATTGTCCAGCGTGACAAACACGTTTCCAAGGTTAGACTTGAAGGACAGCTCTACCATATTCGTCAAGGTGTGGTAGTAACCGTCTATAGGGCATTGCGCCAAAGAACGGTTCGTGGACGAGGATGGCTTTGTGTTTTCCAGGACGATCAACACAACAAGCGTCTCGTCCTTACTCTTACACGGAGAATACGTTTGACTGATGAAAGTCAGCGCGAGCAGCGCAAATAAAACTTTTCGCATAATTGGTTTTATATTTGGTTTTCGCAAAGGTCGCAAGAAAGAGCATTATTTCAATGAAAAAAAGTATTAACAGCCGCCATCAGTATATTATTAAGACACAATGAATTAAGCCTATGTTAAAGTCAAGAATCTCAACACGTGCGCATATCGGGCTCAATTTCAGACAGTTATACTGGCAGGGAAGAATAATGGATTCCTGAACAAATTAAATATCAGACTTTTACGTTTGTCAACCTATAAAGTCAAGGTAAAAATCCTTGTTCTCAGAGACGATTTCGGAGATCTTGGCCCTCATACGAGCCCGTTTCGTATAGACACTCTGCACCGTGTAGCCCATGATGCGGGCGATGGTCTTGGCATCAAATCCGAGGATATTCAGTGCGATGAAACGGAACTCATTGTCTGTAGCGTCCGGCAAATCCGCTCGCAGCTTCCCCATGATTCCGTCCAGATTCTCGTCTATCATCCGCTCCAGTTTCTTCTGGTTGCAATCATCAATCACACTGACAAGCCTCTTCACCTTCGCATAGATTCTCTCCTTCTCCTTTCCGCTTCCTGCCGTCTCCCAATATTCCACACATAGATCATTCAATTGGCTGTACTGACGCTTGTAGGTTGAAACATACTTCCTCCTGAGATTCCTCAAGGCAAGTTCCTTGTCCGACAAAGCATCGTGCTCCTTGGAAAGCCTGGAGCTTACCTCCTCGTTGATCATGGACATCTCGCTCATCCGCCTCGCCCACTTTCGTTTGCCGTGCATATAGACCGTGATGACAACAAACAGGCCGATCACCGAAAGCAAAACGACAATCCATCTGACAAGAATCTGCATGTCATGGTCTTTTTCCATCATTTCTGACTTGGTCTTGAAATAATCCGACTGCGCTTGAGTGACGGATTGGTTCAAAGTGGCGTTCAATGATTCTTCCTGCAAGACCACAGACTGTTCGAGCATATTCAAAGCCTCCTGAAACTTTCTCCGATGTTTGAGCACACGGTACTTCCAAATCATTAACGGAACAGAGCCGTTCACTCTCTCCTCCAATTGGGAAAAGATGCTGTCCGCCGCACGATGGCAGCCTATATTGTCCAAGGCATAAGCAAAAGAGGCATAATCAATCGCGGAAGGTTTCCCACCATATTCATCAACCGCTTTCTGAAATATCGCCACGCTTTGCCTCGGATTTGGCTCCAGACGGAAAAGAGAGTATCTGGCGATATTGAACAAATGTTCAGCCAAGACCGCGGTGTCATGCGGAGGACTGGAAAGGAATATCGAATAAAGGCTGTCCGATTTGTCCCAGTCCTTGCAATCCGCATAGTAAGAAGCCAGACGTCCTGTCGTTATCCAAGTCCTGCAGGAATCACCCGCCTCACTGAAACAGTCAAGAGCCTCTTTTGAATATCTGATCTTTTCGGGGAAATTGTTGTTCTGCGCATATACATCCGAAATGGCGGAGGAAATCAAGCCTCTGAAGACAAGATCGACAGAACGCATTGAATATTCCTTCGCCTGCATATAGCATTTGACCGCGGAGAGATAATCGCCTCCATTATAGTAAAGTCTGCCAAGATAATAGTACGACATCATCCGATCGGTGTCAGAGCCGTGGCGATCATAATATCTGACCGCCAGGCTGAGGACACTGATGTCAGCCGTGTCGATACAGTTTCTATCCAGCGCCATCGCATAAAGCAGGGAGAATCTTGCGCGACTCGATTCCGGCCTCAATCTCAACGTGTCCACAGACCCAAGCACAGACAGCGAGCTGTCCGGCCTTGTCCAGATAAGGTTTTCCGCAACGTCCAACGCATAGTCTGTCTCCTTGCCTGAGCATGAAGAAAAAGCAACCACGGCAAATGCGGACACAACAAAAGTGTTGAATATCCTGAATAGTTTCATGGTGCGAAAATATGAAAATATCCAGGAGAGGAATTGCAACCAAAGGTTATTGGTTACAAGTTCAAGTTTCAACGAAATAAAAAAAATCCGGTCACTTCGAGATGTTCAGTGACCGGATAACTTTATGACCTGCCTGTTAATATGGGCTGAAATCAGAAGGTGAAACCTATGCCTACATAGAAAGTATTGCGGTTGACCTTAAAGTCAGACCATGGGTCAACATGATCCTTGCCGTAGTGCATGAAATAAAGTCCAGGCTCAACCGTAAGACCATCGATCGTGGAAAAAGCGTAATCATAATTGACACCAAAGTAGAATCCTGGCATGCCGCCGTCCATCACTTTGTCGGCATCGGCACCGAAAGGGAGAAAGAAGTGTAACCGCCGCCGGCCGTCCATTTCTTGTCAATGCCAATGCCACCGACACCCGCATCAGAAGGAATAGGCTCCAGGGCCGATGCTGTGGATCTCGTAGCTGGAGTCGTCCTGCGGGTCAAGGATGGCGGCGTCCGTGTTTTTCGGGACATAGACCGTGGCGTGGGTTCCAAAAGGAATCCGGCCTTCCATGCGTACCTTGTCACCGTCCACCGTGACTTTGGAGACCAACGTTCCGTAAGGAGTCGCCGTCGTGTAGGAGACTTCACCCAGCTCACGGACTGGAACCGGACGGATGATGATGTGCTTGTAGCCAGGCTCTTCCGGATCAGTGCGCACTCCCGCAAGCATCCTGTAGAACCAGACGAGACCGCCACCGAACATCGGATGGTTGCGCGAATCGTTGCCGTTCCACTGCTCCCACGTGGTTGTCGCACCCTGCTCAAGCCACCATCCGAAGCTCGGGAAGTCCTTTTGGTTGAGGAGCGTCCAAGCGACATCGTTCATTCCGTTCAGGGCAAGCGTCTCATAAAGGAAGCGGTGAGCGACGAATCCCACATTGACATGGCCGTTGTACTTGACCATCAGCTCGTCGCGGAGTGTGGCGCGCACATCCTCAAGTCTCTCGCGGGGAACACCCATGTACAAGGCATAGACATTGGAGCCGAAATCCCCGTAGCTTTTTGTCTCAGGATCGTAGAACCGTTTGTTGAAGGCGTCACGGATCCCTTCGGCCTTGGCGGAATAGGCGGCGGCTCCCGCCTCGTCTCCAAGCACCTTGGCCGCTTTCGATGTGATGTCGGCGCACAACCAATAGAAGAATGTGTGGACGAGTTCGTCCTGAGGCAGGCCGAATGCCGGAGCCCAGTCGCCGAGGTTGTACCAGTAGAGAGGCGCGCCCTGAGGCGTAGGCTTGTGGAAGGACGAGGTGCCGTCCTCTGCCCGCCAGGTGTCGTAGTAGCGCACGAAATCCTTCATCGGCTGGAGGCAGTCGGCGAGAAGCGTCTTGTCACCGTAGCTGTTGTAGAACTCCCAAGGCATGACACAGATGGCGGCTCCCCAGGCCGGGCCTCCTCCACAGCATGGCTCCCACGGAGCGCCGTTCGGAACATAGCCTGACTCCGGATTCTGACTGCCCTTGACATCGCCGATCCATTTGTTGTAGAAGGAGGCGGCATCGAAGTTGGCGAGAACCATCGGCATGGCTACCTCGCCGTCGCCGGTGTAAGGAAGTCTCTCCCGGTGAGGGCAGTCGGAAGCCACTCCAGCATGCATGTTGTCCACCTGCGACTGTCTCCAGATCTTTTCGATCTGACAGAACAACGGATTCGAGCAGTCAAACTCGGCGTCAGGCTTCACATTGCTGCCGACCGACTCTGCCACGACCTGTGAGACGTCAAGGTTCTCCATCCCGGAGACTATCGCCTCCCGGAACACGTACCAGGTGAACCGAGGGCTTGTCGTGACCTTGCCGTCGGAAGCGCAGACATATTCACACCTGCCGGCCGGATACTCGGACAGGTGGTTAACCCTCAGTGTGTCTCCTTTCCTGACATTCACGCCGTCCAGCTTGACCCATCCTGAGATGACCTTGCCGAAATCAATCCTGAACGTGCCGTCCTCCAGACGCTCGAAACTGACAGGCTTAAGGGTTTCCAGCACCTTGTCAGTCGGCCCCATGTTGGCGGTCAGCCTGCCCTGCGGAGCTTCCTTCAGGACGGCGTGGCTCAATGAGGAGTCATCCAATCCTGGCTTGTTCCATCCCGGAATCTCAAAGTTGGCATCATAGACTTCTCCCTGGTAGAGGTTGCTGAACACGACCGGAGAGTGAGCCTCCTTCCATGTGGTGTCCGAGCAGACATATTCAATGGCTCCGTCTGAATATTCAAGCGCCATCTGCAGGATGAACCTCGGGTAGCCGTAGTTCGCTATGGTGTTGTTGTTGAACAACCCTTCATGGAAATAGCCGCTCCCAAGGAGCATCGAGACGGCGTTCGCCCCCTTGCCGAGCATGTCGGTGATGTCGTAGGCGAGATACAGGGTTCTGTAGGCGGTGACTTCCGGCTCCAGCGGGATCCGCGGATTGGTGAGAAGCGCCGGTCTGGCCGTGTAGTCAGTCAGGCCAGGAACGAAATAATCGTCTCCGACCTTGCCGCCGTTGATGGACATCTCGAACCAGCCAAGTCCGCAGACAAATGCCTTCGCACGGACAAGTCCCTCTCTGACAGTAAATTCCTTTCTGAATATGGGTGCGGAGTTGTCCGCCTCCGGAACGCTGTCATCCTGCCATGAGGCACCTATCCACTTCGCCCGCCAGTCACTTTCGCTGAACATTCCGGTCGTCCAGCGGGCAGGTCTCGCCCAGGTGGAGACCTTGTCCTTGCCGTCCCAGATCCTGACCGTCCACCAATAGTCCTTCATGGACTCCATAGCCGGGCCTGAATATGCCACCAGATGCGACTCGGCACCAACCGTCTTACCCGAGTCCCAGATGTCGGCCTTGCCTTCCTTGAGGGCATTCCTGTCCGTCGCCACCAGCACCTGCCACGCCGTCTGGGTCGTGTTGTTTATCCAGGAGAGCCTTGGGGCCTGGGTGTCAATCACGATGTCATCGCCTTCCTGGTACTCGCACCGGAGGGATTCCGGCGCCGTGGCCGCGCCACATCCGCATAAACCCAATGTAATACCAATAAACATTGCCGCCAGAATGGTCGGCCGGATTCCTGTTGTCTTCATATTTCAGTGTCTTGGTAATCCGTTACTTGATCTGAGGCAGTCCAAGATCCACGAAGGTACGTGGAGCCGGGGTCTTCGGAAGTGGCTTGCGGTCCTTGATCTGCTGAAGGGCAACCTCAATGGCCTTGTCAAGCTGCTGATCCTCACCGGCATATTCCTTGACCGGGTCATTGTCCAGCAGGATGTCCGGATCGACACCGTGGTTCTCGACGATCCACTGTCCCGTCGCCGCGTCGTAGTTCGTGAAGAACGGCACGCGCACGTCGGTTCCGTCCATATACGGCAGGGAGCCGCTGATGCCCACGATTCCACCCCAAGTCCTTGTGCCGATCACGGTTCCAAGGTTGTTGGCCTTGAAGCTCCACGGGAACAAGTCGCCGTCCGAAGCGGAATATTTATTGATCAGCAGCACCTTAGGGCCGGTGTGGGTAGCCTCCGGGATGGTTCCGTTCTGGTTGGAGTTCCTGTACATCGTCATCCTGTAAACCTTGCGGAGAAGCCTCTCGATGACCATCGGAGAGATGTTTCCGCCACCGTTGGCACGATCATCAATGATGAGAGCCTCCTTGTCGAGCTGAGGATAGTACCAGCGTGCGAACTCGTTCAGTCCCTCAGGTCCCATGTCAGGGATATAGATGTAGCCTACCTTGCCACCGGATTTCTCCTCGACGGTGCGGATGTTCTTCATAACCCATTCGTAATGCTCAAGAGGATATTCATCGGAAATAGGCTTGACAACGACCTTGCGCCCGCCCTCGGCGGCCGACTTGTTGACGGTCAGTTCGACAAGTTTGTCAGCTTTTCCGACAAGGAGCCTGTAGATGTTGTCAACGTCCTTAAGAGACTGTCCGTCAATGGCTGTGATGAAATCGCCCTCGGAGATATTCATTCCCGGTTCGGTCAACGGTGAGCGGAGTTCGCTCCTATAGACAGCGCCGGAGTAAATGTGATTGATCTTGAAGTAACCGCTCTTGTCCTTGCTCATCTTAGCACCGAGAAGGCCCATCGGGATGCGCTCAGGCTTAGGGTAGTCGCCCGGATTGACGTAGGCGTGACCGCTGGCGACCTCGCCGATCATTCCGCCGATCACGTAATTGAGGTCAAGACGGGTCTTGACATAAGGCAGGAGAGCTGCATACTTCTCCTTGACGGCCTTCCAGTCGCGTCCGTGCATATTCTCAAGATAGTAGCCGTCACGGAAGGCGCGCCAGACCTCGTCGAAGATCTGAGGCCACTCCTGGGCGTAATCCACTGTCGTGTACATATTGTCAAGGTCAATGGCCTCGCCTCCGCCGACTTTCGCGGACGGGAAGCTGACGGCTGTCCATTTGCCCTTGGCAGTCGAAAGTGCCTTCTTGTCTCCCGGACGGTAGATGACCATTCCTTCAGAACACTGCTCAGACTTGCCGGTCTCGAAATCAAGCACCTGAGTACCACGACCATCCCTGTACCAGAGCTTCTTGCCGTCAGAGAAATATGAGCGTGAGCCTCCTACAGGAAGTTTTATGGTTCTGTCTACCAGGCCATTGATGTCGATCTTCACGTCCACAGTCTTCTTGCCCGAAGCAGCATTGCCGGCGTCTTTAGAAGCCTTGGCGGCCTTTTTGTCTTTGGCGGCTTCCGCCGGAGCCGCTTCATCCTTCTTATCTTCGGAAATATTCACAGACTCGCTGTCAGTCGGCAGCAGCGGTGAAGGTGTGCCGGCAGCGAGCATCGTCATATAAACTCCGCTTCTGTCCGTGTAGGCGAAGTTCCACTCGATCCTGCTGTAGATCGGACGGAAATCCCTGTCAGATGTGAATATCAAGTACTTGCCATCAGACGAGAACTTCGGGGAACTGGAGTCGTACCATTTCTCCGTGACAGGATATTCCTTGGCGGAAGCGAGGTTATAGACACAGACCACGCTCATTTTGTTCGGGGCAGGGCGGCTGTAGGTAAGCCACTTGCTGTCAGGGGAATATTCAACATCCCTTATTTCCTGTTCAGGGCATTGAAGAACAGTCCGTTTGGTTTTGGCGAACGGATCGACCTCAACGATGCGGTTCTTTCTGTCGGTGTAAAGGATGTGCTTGCTGTCCGGACTCCATTGAAGGTCACGGATGTAGGTGTCGTTGTCCTTGGTGACCTGGACAGGCTCGCCACCGGCGGCGACATCGTAGAGGTAGACCTCTGTCTCCCCTGTTCCGTCACCTATGAAGGCGATGTACTTTCCGTCCGGACTCCAGTCGGCGCTGCGCTCGTTCGAGCCAGGGGTCTTGGTGATGTTCCTCGTGATTCCCTTTCCGACAGGCACATCGAAGAGTTCTCCACGAGCCGTCACGGCCATTCGCTTGCCGTCAGGGGAAAGGCTGAACGACGAGCGGCCTTTCTTGCCGACATTCATCCTTTCGGCACGGGCATAGACAAGGTCGGAGCCAAGGGTGATGTGGATCTGCTCGGTCGCCTTTGTGGCCGGATCCAGCTTATAGAGGTAGCCTCCTTTCTCGTACACGATGAGCTTGCCGTTCGTGCTTGGGAACTTCACATCATAGTCGTCGAACGATGTCACCTTGGCCGTGGCTTTGGTCTTCGTGTTGTAAACGAATAGGTTCATCGTCATGTCACGGTCGGACGCGAAATAGATCTCGTCGCCTACCCACATCGGGAATATGTCCTGTGCCGGGTTGTCGGTGATCTTCTCGACCTTCCTGCCGTCGTAGATCCAGATCTCGTCGGCCATTCCGCCACGGTAATATTTCCAGGTCCTGAACTCTCTCATCACCCGGTTGTAAGCAAGTTTCTTTCCGTCAGGCGAATAGGAGCAGAAACCTCCTTCCGGAAGCGGAATCTCCTGAGGCATCCCGCCGTTCACGGAAACCGTCCAAAGCTTGCCGGAAAAGCCATCGCCAGTGCGGTTTCTGAATATGATGTTCTTTCCGTCAG
>OGOB01000632.1_pt1 | contig 16629 bp, 10 predicted proteins | sample 1573611 | NCBI WGS metagenome assembly OGOB01 (sample SAMEA2582016, study PRJEB24529) | metagenome | biome: Human gut stool | place: China | collected 2011 | reverse complement strand
AGCCGACATCGAGGGTGTCGACATCGTGCTGGGCAACAACTACAAGGGAGATCTGTATCAACGTGTGCTTGAGCTGGCGGGCAAGGGACGCGCCAAGATATACAGCTGCGACACCGAGTCGCTCACACGCTTCTTCGCCGCCTTCTCGTCGGGCGACCGCACGCGCTCGTTCCTCAAGGTGCAGGACGGGTGCGATTACAAATGCGCATACTGCACCATACACTACGCCCGCGGCTCGAGCCGCAACATGCCCATAGCCGACCTTGTGGCCGAGGCGCGCACGCTGGCCGCCGCCGGCACCAAGGAGATAGTCGTCACGGGTATCAATACGGGTGATTTCGGCCGCACGACGGGCGAGAGTTTCGTCGACCTTATACGGGCTCTCGACACGGTCGAGGGCATAGAGCGTTACCGCATATCGTCCATAGAGCCCAACCTGCTCACCGACGAGATCATAGAGTTCTGCGCCTCGTCCCGCAAGTTCCAGCACCACTTCCACATACCCATCCAGAGCGGATCGGACCGCATTCTGGCCGCCATGCGCCGCCGATACACCTCGGCACGCTTTGCTGACCGTGTGAACAAGGTGCGCGCGATGATGCCCGACGCCTTCATCGGCATAGATGTCATCACGGGATTCCCCGGCGAAAAGGAGGAGGACTTCATGCAGACATACACGCTCATGGAGCGCCTCGCACCGTCGTTCCTGCACATATTCCCCTTCTCGGAGCGTCCCGGCACCCCCGCCGTCGACATGCCCGGCAAGGTGCCGGCCGCCGTCTCGACCGAGCGCGCCGCACGTCTCGAAGCGCTCTGCGAACGCCTCCACCACGACTTCTGTGCGCGGTATGTCGGGACACAGGCCGACGTTCTCTTCGAGAGTACCGTACGCGGAGGCATGATGTCGGGGTATACGGGCAACTATATCCGCGTGAAGGTACCCTACCGCCGCGACTTGATCAACCGCATCAGCCGCGTAAGGCTGCTTGAGGTAGACCCCGCGGGCGAAGCCACCGCCAAGATTCTGGAGTGAAATGAAATACTGAGGGGCTGTCTATCGAACCGTGTACATATCGACACGTCCGGCAACCGACTCTGCTTGATACACGATAACGGGAATAATGAAGAAAATAGTTGTAATTATACTTTGCCTTTGCTGCCACATCGCCGCGGCACAGAACATAATGAAGGTCGAGCACCATTCGTTCAAGTCCTCGACGTATCACGATACACGCTCCTTCAGAATCGCGCTGCCGACATTCGCATATCCCGATACGAAGTACAATGTATTGCTGGTTCTGGATGCGGATTATATGTTTGACGTCATAGCATCGAGTGCAATCTATCTGCAGACGTTCGACTATATTCCGCCCACGGCCGTAGTAGCCGTCGACTACTCCTCACCCGGAAATCGCAACGACGTGGGATATGACATCATCAGCAACAGTCTGAACGAGAGCGGAGAACTTTTCTACAAATACATAAATACCCGAGGATACCGTCGGAGAGTACATATCGGTACTGGACAGGATGTGCCTCATAGAGAACCAGGGTGCATTCAACCCCAATCTCCGGTCCTCCGTACGTGTCGGGAAGACCCCCAAGAGACATCTGACCGATCCGGCTCTGGCGATATCTGCGCTAGGATTGACCAAGGAGATGCTGCTGGACGATCTGAATACGTTCGGTTTCATGTTCGAGGCGATGTGCGAGCGGGATCTACAGATATATGCCTACGTGAACGGTGGCAATCTCTACCATTACAGGGACGGGAAGAACAGGGAGATTGATGCGGTCGTCGAGATGCCGGACGGAAGATGGGGTGCATTCGAGATCAAACTCGGTGCGGGAGCCATAGAAGAAGGGGCGAAGAGCTTGAAGGATATGGATGCATTGATCCGTGACGATCCCAATGGGAGGCCACCGGAATTCCTGGCCGTTATCTGCGGGATGTCCTCTGCGGCATATATGAGAGAGGACGGAGTCTACGTGGTGCCGATAACCTCATTGGGTCCGTGAGATATCCTATCAGACAAGCTCCAGCGCCGCGGAGTTGGCCGCCGCGGCGGCCTCCCTCCTGCCGGTGTTGCTCCCGCCTATGAGAACCACGTCCCCTTCCTCTATGCCGTGGGAGCGGATCTGCGCCGCCAGTTCCGGGGAATGCTCGTCGATGCTCCAGTCCGGAGGGAGTACGAGCTCCCCGTCGCGGAGGATGATGGTGGTGCATCCGTCGCCGCCCGATTTGAGGGCGGCATCCCTCTGCTCCACACCCTTCTCGATCATTTTTGCTTTTCCTTTCAGCAGCAGCGATACCTGGTACGTCCCTATTGCGGAATCTGTATGGTCGATCTCCATGAGCGAGAATCCCAAGGTCCGTAGGAGGTCGCATCCCAGCGGGGTGACGATCATCCCCCTGGGGGAGACGTCCACCAACCCCATCCCCTCCAGTTTCCCGAGGATGAGACGAGTGTAGTTCTCGCTGAGGCCCACGGCGTCGATGACCTCGTCCCTGCCTGTCCTCTTTCCGGAGCCGAGATGCCTCTCCAGGATCTCCAGGATGTGCACGGCGTCGGCGTCGCCGTAGGGCTTGGGGCGGGGAGGGGGATCGAGGATGCGGAACATGATGGTGGGGGAGGATAGGCAAGAAGATTATAATAAAATTATGGAGTACTACTGATATATCCATAAAAAATTCATTGTAATATAGTGTTTTCTTTAAATATGATTTATATAATGTATTTAAATAATGAAAAAATTACGAAGTGAATTATGCCACTGTAAGTAAGAAATTACCCAAAAATAATGTTTATATGCTGCGAAGACATTCGATAGTTGGATGGTAGGTCCAAGTGTATCCGAACGGTACCGTTCCGACGGGACCGGGGGAGGTACATGAAGGACGAACGCCATCACATCACTTAGGTGATACAAATGAAAGGGAAAGCAACAATATTGCTCTCAGGATTGGTCGCCATACTAATGGTGACCTGTGCTGTTCCTTTCATGGCATCTGAGGATTCAGATGCTTTGATCGGTAACACCACTGGCATGTCTTTGAACACGGACAGTGCTGTTCTTTACAAAACGGGCGGTACCTCCAGCATTCAGCTATCGATTTCCCAGTACATATCTGGTGACAATCCTTCGGCTGCTGCGTGGTCTCTCAACGATTTGGATGACGGCACGACATTCGTACAGTTATCAGATACCACTGGTTCTTCGATTACGGTCAGCGTCAATGCGAATGCAACCATTACCGATGCGATGTCGGTGGAGGTCGTTGCTGCGATCGGAACGCACCATGCATCCGCAGTCATCGTCGTTTACTCTAGCCCCAGCACGACTGCAAATGTATTCCACTATTACTTCAAAATTGATTCTTCGGCTATCGACCATCTAATCGAATCAGAGCAGATCGACGAGGACACCGTCCTTCTACCCACTCTGCCTTCTGGATGTGACATCTATTCTGGGTTCTGGGTAACAGTGACTCAGACTCAGACCGGTCTTTCGGATGCCAATTTCAATGCACTTACCGCACTCCAGTGGTATTTCACCCAGAACGGATGGAGCAACCACTTTAGTAACTACGGCTGGATTGAAGATCTTCTTGGTCTTGAGTCCTATCCCGGTGACGGAGGAGTCTGGTATTACTGGGCTCAGTATCATGCAACTGGAAACGGAACTGCTGCTGGGTGGGCTTTCAACAATACCACTCTGGAGTTCATCACGACTGCAGGGGAATCGTACATCGGAATGATCTTCTGGGGATCGCCTGACGCGGAACGTGCTCCTGACTTCCCCGGATACCCTGCTGCCTGAGGGATAAAAAGCATCTGAATTCAATTAACATCCTCGATGAAGTTGGTTTCCACCATACTGAGAGGATGTTGTAATTGGTTAACAATCAGGGGTGATTATCATCTTAGGTAGGAATCTATTGATGTTGTCGGTATTGTCCATTTTGGTTGTGTTTGGAATCAGCCAATATGGCTCGGAAGAGTCTTCTGCCGATTCAGACGGTACGTACGTTGTGGGGGGGGTGACATATGAGTTATTTGACACAGGTACAGGATATACTGCAACAGCAAGTTGGGATGGAACCAGTTCAGAGGTGACCATTGAGGCCTCGGTGGTTCTGAACGACAAAACATATGTTGTCGATAGATTAAACAAGTTCGATGCAAATTCTGTTGTAACCAAAGTTACGATAAAGTCAAACAGTCAGCTCGTAATAAGTGATTTTACTTTTTACAACAATAATGCGCTGACCACCATCGAACTCGGCGAAGAAATAAAGGTGTTGCCTGCATATTTCTGCGCTTTCAGCGATGTGAACAATGCTCATTTGACCGCAGTTAATCTGGAGAATGTGGAAAGCATAGGCTCTTATGCATTCCAGAGATGTTCTACGCTTGTCTCGGTGGATCTTTCCAAAGCGGAAAATATCGGTTCATATGCTTTCGATGAATGCACTGCTCTGAATGAGATAACGTTCTCTCCCCAATTGGAAACTATTGGGGATCATGCATTCCAGAGATGTCTCGGCCTGCATTCGATATCGTTGCCTGGTACGATTATTTCCTTTTGTCTGAAATCATTCTATTTGTGCACTGCCCTTGAAAATGTAACCCTGGATACGGATTTCAGGACAATCGGAGATAGTATGTTCGAGGGTTGTTCCGCTTTGAAGTCTATCGATCTGAAGAACGTGCAGGGAATAGGAGCAGGAGCCTTCAGGAATTGTACGGCGTTGGAGTCGATCACGATTCCGGATACAACCAAGGCCATAGGCAAGTTGGCATTCGACGGTTGCACTTCTTTGACCTCCTGTGACTTAGGTACAGGTCTTGAGCGTCTGGAAAATCAAGTGTTTCAGGGCTGTCCTATTGCTGGAAAGATGGTGCTACCTGCAAGTCTTTCGACTATCACGGTGTTCTCAGGTTCTTCACCTACTTTCCCGTTAGGTCTTTCGGAGATCGAGGTGGACCCGGCCAATCAGTTTTTCGCATCTAAGGATGGCATGCTTTACGACAAGGCATTGAGTATCGTCCTCTTCTGCCCAAGGGAGAAGACCGGCGAGATAACCATCGCCGCATCTGTGAGCGATTATGCACTATCAGGGTGCCACTTTGAAAAAATAGTAATCGCAAACGGAGCAGCCATTGGTATCTGTGCGTTCTCGGCAAAAGAGGGGGATCCGACACTGAAAGAAATCGTGTTCCCCGATACGCTCGAGTCGATGGGTAATTATGTTTTTAGGTACCAAACTGAATTGAAAGTAATAGTACTACCATCAAATCTGGGCTCTCTCGGAGGAAACCTGTTTAATGGCCTTACAGGTTTACAATACATCGAGTTTCCGGACACCTCTTTTACTACTACCAGTAAACTATCTTTCAACAAGGTGACCTTCAAATTGTCCGATGGAAGCACTGTGCCTGCCAGCACTGTTGGTGGTACCGTAAGCAGTTTACAGGGAGCAAGATTCATCCGTGATGGAACTGCTGCAACGACATTCAACCAAATTGCCGATGATGAGGTACTTTTAACTAAGATTGTCAATGGAGATGCAACCTATAGTGCAATTGCGAAAGGATCGCCCCTTGCAGCACCTATCGCCCCCGAAGCTCCCGCAGGTCTGTCATTCGTGGGCTGGTTCACTGACTCACTTATGAGTGTCGCATACAGTAATATGGATGCTGTTACCGCAGATTTGACTTTGTATGCAAAATTCATCCCTGAAACACACACTGTTACATATAAAGTGGATGGCGAGGTCGTAGGCGAAGTAAAAACTTACGATTACGGTACTGAGCTCTCCGTTAACAATGTGTATGAAAAGATTGGCTACACCGTGTCTGACTGGAGTTGTACCGGTGCCACACTCGTCGATGGTAAGATTACTATCAAAGGGGAGGATGTGGTGTTCACAGCCACCAGTACTGTGAATCAGTACACCATCACCTTCGACACCGCCGGAGGGTCCGCCATCGCAGCGATCACTCAGGATTACAACACCTCCGTGACCGCACCGGCTGTGGAACCTTCCAGGGACGGATACAGGTTCGTGAAGTGGGATTCAGAGATACCGGCATCGATGCCCGCCGATGATGTCATCATCAAAGCGGTATGGGCTATCGTAGCCACGGTAGGCGAGAACGGAAAGAGTGTTGTCACTCTTGATTCCGAGACCAGCAGTTTCATCCCTGCTGCGGAGACGAAGGAGATTACCGTTGAGATAAGGGAGAACACGGCCGTGAAGGTCGAGAATGCTTCCGATCTCATCGGAAAGACCGTCGTTTCTAAGGTCGAGCCCGTATCCAACAGTACCGGCGTGTCTGGAACCGCATATGAGTTCACCTTTACAGCGGACGGAACCCAGTACAACGGAAAGATCCAGGTGACCCTGCCTTACACCAAGGAGGATGGAAAGGAACCCGTCGTGTACTACTGGAACGGATCCGAATCCACGAAGATGAATGTTGTATCCAGCACGGATGCCAGCGTTACTTTCGAGACAGATCACAATTCTATGTACGTGGTAGCCTCCGAGACGCCATCCAAGGATGACGGTGCATCTTTCCTGCTGTATTTCGGAATCCTGATCGTAGCTGGAATTTGTGCAGCGGTACTCATCGGATTCAACTTCTATCATAAGAAGGCTTGAAACTTCAAAACGAGGGGGCAACCCCTCGAAACAATTTCAAACAGTTTATGCCCCCAGACGACGCAAACCATTCAGGAGGAGAAATGAGAACAAATAGACAGACTGCCGTGGCGTTGGTATTAGCATTCATTATGTTTTCATCAGGCACCATGGTATTCGATGTTTCTGAATCAGACGCTAATCCAGCTAACGTTATTGAGGTGTCTTATGATCACGGGCAGATCATAGATAAAGCCACAGGTCTTGAATACAAAGGGGGTGAATTCCTAGGAGAGATAACACTCCAATTTATTCCTAACAGAGGGTATGAATTCATTTCATGGCATGTCAACGGATCTGCTGTATATTCCACCGCTCTGAATGAAATAACCATCACTTCTGTGCAGGGCACTATAACCGTTACAGTAACTCTCCGCAATTATTCTACTTCTCAGGAGCTGATAAATGTCCTAGATGTGGATGATCTTCCAGATCCAGATGATGAGTTAGTTCTTGCATGGTCATTTAAGAGTACTCAATTAGAGAAGTCCGGAGGGATGTGGAAAGGTATGCCCTCCGTTGATTGTGGATCATGTTGCGTATGTTCGTGCAGGGCCAAGACTTTATGCTTTGGATATAGAAAGCGGTTCGATTTTGAATTGTGTCACGTCGTATGGATATACCGTCGATTATTACCATTATTTAAGTTACGGGAATGGAATAATATTTGATACAGTGGGATACAAGGCGTATGATTTGGAATTGAATTATCTGTATGATATCCCTTCAAATCTAAAATTCGTCTCATATCATGAAGGGTACTTTTACGGGTGCTTGGATGTCGGCAATAGTTATTATGTGATGTACAAAACCTCTGCTGATGTCGATAGTGATTTGGTTAATAATGTTAAACAAAATTTATTCGCTAGCAGTGAGAGATTTAAAGTTTTTACTCAGTATGGGCAGTTCTCCAATGTTTTGTTTGTAGAGGATTGGTTCTTTTTCCTTCAGGCCGATATGCGTACAGGAACTACTGGTTACAGAGCCATATCCGCATTCAATATAAAGACCGAAGAATCCGTCACGTGTAGATTGACTGGCTTCGAAGGAATGCCCTGGGATGATGGCTGGCTTACGTATTATGATGGCTACTTTTACCTGACTGCTTACACTGCAGGGTTGTTTGACGGTGTTATAAAGGGTTTGGAAGATAAGAGATCTTCATTGATGTGGGTTAAATTCAATTTCGAGAATGGATCATTCGAGGAACCTTCGTTCAAGAATATTCAGGATCCCGAGGGTCATGAGTTCAGGGGTATTGCATCTGGATTGGTAATATACAACGGCAGAGGCTACCTTAATGTTAGGGCGTTGGGGTCTGACACTCTGGGCGGGTCTGATGATACTGGATCAAAGATGATTGCATATGATATTGGGGCGCATGGTGAGCCATTTCCAAAAAACTCTGTAGACAGTCAAATGACGCACGGAGGGATAGTGTTAAATGTAGCCCATGTCGAAGAAGGGAAAATCCATATCTACATGATTCCTTACAACTCGTTCGGTCAAGCGCTATATGTCTTCACCGACGAATATATTGATGGGAATTGGGTTTTGAGGCCCCGTGTCGAACTGAGCATGGCTCGTACAGATTGGTGCTCCCAATGCATACGTGCGGGTCCCGACGGAGAAGTGCTGTTTTACGTGGACAGTGGATATATCGACTGCTATGTTCCCGCGGATAAGTATTGCGTGAATGTAATTACCGTGGAAGGTAATTATGCTAAATCTCAGTCAGAGTCTGGTACCAATGTTCAGGAAATATTGAAGAAAATCTATCCCTCCATCGATATTAATGGAAAGAGCGCAACCATTGGTAACAAACATTACAGCATTTATGGTCTTAATGAGGTTACCAATACCTGGGTATTGGTCACCAACCCCTCTGTAGGAACATACTCAGGCACGTATAAGAATGGTGTAACCGAGTCGACATTCCGTCAGATTGTATTATTGGAGCAGAACTCCTCAATGGCACTTCCGGATGATGGGGAGAAAGGATGGTACTACTTCGACGGGGGATACAAGAAAGTCTCGTTTAACGACAAATCTTCGCTGAGAGCGTCTACAGGTTGTTCTTGGTTCTATTTGGACTCTAAACCATCTGATGAGTCAGCATTCATCGAGCCTGTGAAACAGGTCAACAGAGATGACACCGTAACATTGAGCCTTCCAGAATTAGTGAGCTCAACATATGAGGTTTCCGATGAATCGATCATATCCGTGGTGAGGGAAGGCAATATTCTGAACATAACCGGCCTTAAGGAGAAGACCGCACAGATAACCCTCACTATCGAGGAAAAGCAGTATGTCATATCGGTCAATGTATTACCTAAGGTTGAACATACTCTGGATGGAAAAACGATAACCACATCCGATAAGGAAGAGACTACTGCCGACGGAGGATCCATTCATACACTTTCCAAAACCACGGAATCTGAGGCGGGATTAGAGAAGACCGTCAGCGTGACTGTCAAGGACTCATTAGGCAACACGGTTTCTGAGAGGATTTCCTCCGAGGAGAGATACAAGAGCATTACGATGGACAACAAGGAGTCCGATGTTGTCAAGATTTCAGAAAGATTGACGGAGGGCGGTGTTGTCACTGTCGATACTCTCCGTCTGTCTGAGACAATTACGACCAGAGTGGACATCGGAGTAACCTCGGTCTACATAACCGAATCTAAGAAAGACAACCTCGCAGGAACCAACGATATTACTTACACGGATAGGATGGAGTATTCCTCCTATATCATATCCACTGTGACCGTGGAGCATTATGACGGGATCTCTGAAACACCTGTCACAGATCCCGCAGTAACAGTATACGATAGTAAGCAGGCTGATTTTGCCATCAACCGCCATGACGGTACAATAGTAATCAACTTGGACGAGAACGGTTCCGTAGATGTTACAGGTTTGATTTCTGCTGCTGTTGACGATACCTCCGTGAAAGAAATCAGGATTGATGCTGGGGCGATAGTCAATGCCAAATCTGTCAGTTCCGCCGCAGATGCCGGTGCCAATCTGGTGATGGATACCGGTTCGGTGACCATCTCTATGGGTGCCGAGGCTCTCAAAGCTCTTGCTACTGCGGGAGGTAATGTAAAATTCGCAGCTGAACCCGGTGCCAAGATGACCGCTAAGCAGCAGTCTGCCGCTGGTGATGGCAAGGTCTTCACCATCAATCTCAGTTGCGGTGACGTCGAACAACACGATTTCGGCAAGTTCACCCTGACCATCGCCTGTGACATCACTCTCCAGGACGGAAAGGAACTCAAAGTCTGGAGGATCGATGACTACGGTAAGAAGACTTATGCCACCAACGTGACCTATTCCGACGGCAAAGTATCCTTCGATGCGGACCACCTGTCCATCTACGCCATAGGCTATGAATCGGAATCATCCGGATCCGGTGACGGTAAGTCGGACAACGGGGACGGAAACACCCTCATGTTCGCGGGAATCGGTGCAATTGCGGTGCTGGCACTCCTGGGTGCAGTCTTCATGATGAGAAGGAGACACTGACAGAAAGGTCGATGATCTCAACATGCAGGCAGCTACCGTAAAACTCGTTTCGGCGGCGGTCATCGCCATGCTGGCGGTGACCGGCATCTCCGTCATAGGCTTCACCGCCGACTCCGTCGACGCCCGTCAAGGTGTCATGATCGACTTCGGTTACTACGAAGTGGATTGGATAGAGATGGAGTTCCCTGAGGGGATGACCGGCGATCAGGCCCTCGACGCGGCCTGTGCCGAGAGATCCTACCCCGTCGTGAAGGATCCCGACGGTTCCGTATATTCGGTGAACAGCAAGACCGAACTGGAGAAGGTGGAGTGGGGGATGTACGTCCTCGACTCCTCCGGGAACTGGTCCCCCGTAGCAGATCCCTCAGGATACGATGTATCGAATGAGAAGATAATCTCCTGGGCCCGTACCGGTGCAGGCAGCGCCATGATGCCTGCCGTCGACCAGACCGGATTCACCTACTACAGCTACGCCAAGCTCGGCAAGAATCCCATGGGCGAGGACCTGAAGATCGTCACCCTGGCACCCTCCGTCACCGAGACCGTCTGCGCCATCGGGGGATTGGATTACATCGTGGGTACCGACAGGTACAGCGACTACCCCAACGGGCTCGTGTCCGCCCAGAAGAGCGGGAAGGTATCCATCGTCGGCGGATACACGGATCCCAACTTCGAGAAGGTCGTAGCCGAGAACCCGGACATCGTGTTCCTGGATGGAGGTACGGGCGAGCACGTCACCATGGCTGACAAGTTCAGGAAGTCAGGCATCAACTGCGTCGTCCTGTACAACGCGGTCACCACCGACGATCTCCTCAAGAATCTGTGGATCTGCGCCTCCGCACTGGGATTCCCGGAGAGGGGCAATGACTACATCACCGACGTCTCCGAGGCGATAAACAATATCTGCCGCATCGCGGACCTCCAGGACAAGAAGGTATTCGTCGCTCTCGGAGTGAGCGACTCCCCGTACACAGCGGGATCCGGAACCTACGTGACCAACATGCTGGAGTCCCTCGGGGCGAGGAACATCTTCGCCAACGATTCCAACTCGTGGTTCATGGCCTCCAAGGAGACCGTGTACGAAAGGCAGCCGGATATAATCATAATAATCCACGACGCGGAGCAGATAACCTCCCAGAGGGAGTACAGGACATTGCTCTCCCATTTCAACGACCTTTGGAAGCGCACCCCCGCCTACGCCAACGGCGAGGTGTACGTCTTCTCCGGGGATGCGGCGAGCCTGCTCTCGAGAGCGGGTGCCAGGCTCCCGGAGTCCTTGGAGTTATTGGCCAAGATCATGGATCCCGAATCGTTCATCAACGAGGATCCCACCGATGTGGTCGGCGTGAAATACTACAACGACTCGTACAACGATCCCGACAACGGGTATCTGAGGTACGTCAAAGCACAGGGGCTGTTGGAATGGCAAAGAGAATGATTTCCCTGTTGGCAGTGCTGCTGATGCTGTGCACCGTACCCCTGGTCTTCGAGGACTCCTCCGCGGGCGAGTCTCCTGCAGTGCCGGACGCACTCCTCGTGGACTTCGGCAACGGACATACCGAATGGAAGGACATCGTTGCCGGCAGCACCCTCGAGGCGATGATCTCCAGCACCATCGGCGCCCGTGCGGTATTCGGCGACAGGTCCGGGGAGAGGACGGTCCTTTCCGTGGACGGAGTCTCCGAGGTCACCGTCGGCACCGGGGTGAACAGACAGACCTGCTATTGGAGGATCTATACCTGGAACACCGTGGAATGGGAGTTTCTCACAACCGATGTCACCGAGAGGTACACCAGCGGATTCATCGCGCTGGGATACTATCCCAGCGATGTCGTCACCCCCGTATCGAATCCCGATTACAGGGAGGTGTGGACCTCCTATCGCGGGGATTCATCTTCCTCCGGAGTCAGCACCTCCAAGGGTCCCGAGGCCGTCGCCACCCCGCTGGAATGGACCAACACCTACCCGGGGGCGGTCGATGCCAGCATCCTCTACGCCGACGGTATGATCTACCACACCGTGGCGGGAAAGTACGGTGCCGTCGGAATGGACGCCTTGGCAAGGATCAACTGTCTCGATCCGGTGAACAGGGAGCTCCTGTGGTCCGTCACCTATTCCAACTCAGGCAACACGGAGATCACCACCCCTGTCATCGTGGGCAATCTGATCATAGTGACCTCGGGTAACTGGCACATGTATGCCTTCGACCGTTTCACCGGCGATGCGGTGGCCGAACTCGCTCCTTCCGGAGAAGACGGGGACATCTGCAAGGGATCCAAACTGACCTCATACATCCCCAGGAAGACCGATCCCTCGGTATCGGGAGACAGGATCCACCTTGAAGGAGGTATCACCAACACCGTCTACGATTCCGGTGCACTGTACTTCGGGACATCCGACGGTCTCGTCAGGTGCTTCTCCATCGACAGGGAGAAGGGATTCAAGGAGATCTGGAACTACGCTCCCGATTCCTCTGTCAGAGGGTGTTTCTACTACTATCCTCCGGTGATCTGCGACTTCGACGGTACCAAGTACCTTCTCATCGGCAACTACGGAGGAGGCATCATCTGTCTGAACGCCATCAACGGTTCCAAGGTATGGGAACGTACCGTGACGGATACCCAGAGCCACAAAGTCGGACAAGTAGCATCCATCACCGTGTGTTCCGGAGGAAGGGCATTGGTCTGTTACTCCGGAGGCGAGATGAGCTCTGCCGGAGGTGGCATAGCCCTGGTCGACATCACCGACGGTTCCGAGATCTGGAAACAGGACATCCGCTGCGGAAGGCCCGTGGTCTACGGGGACAGGTTCTATTGTTACATCTCAGCCCTCTCCGACCAGAAGATCAGGGATTCCACTACCAATCAGGATGTGGATCTGGTGAGCGGATACTACGGACTCTGGGTGAACGACGGGAGCATGCTCTGGAGCAGGCCCACCGATGCATTGTCCATCGGAGGGACCGTCTACAGCGACGGTAAGGTGTACAGCATGGACTACTCCCCGGGTACCGAAGGTACCAACGGAGGTAACGTGTGGTGCATCGACGCCGATACCGGCAGTGTGGTGTGGAGGTGCAAAGTCTCCCCCTACAACGGCAATGCTTACAGCATGAACTGTCCCACCGTGGTTGACGGGAAGGTCCTGGTCGGAAACGACTACGGGGCGATCTACGTCATCTCGGAGACATCCGGCAACGAGCGTGTCGGAACAGAGAACATAGAATACGAATCACAGGGACTGGCACATCCCTCCTGGATCATCACGATGGTGATCGTGGCAATCGTGCTCGCCCTCGCCGTGATGGCGTACAGGCGCTGAACGAAAGGAAGTGAACGAATGAACGAAGAAGAGAACTCCGGAGACAACTCCCAGTTGGGAACCGCCGGGGACACCACCGCCCCGCAGGGGGCAGGACCCAAGGGAAGAGGTCCGCTCAAAGGCCTCTTCTCCACCCTGAGGAAAGGATACAACGGAATGAGGGACGACATGGTCCCGGATGATGACGACAGGAGTGAGATCTCCATCAAGAGGAGGAGGTTCTCCATCATCCTCCTGGCGGGGATATTCATCTGCGCGGTGATGTTCCTCATCTCGATAGCAATCTCCTCGGGAGGAATAATCCCCATCAACGAGGCCATAACCTCACTCATATCCGCTATACAGAAAGGCGGACACGACCTCGACACCACGGAACTGTACATCTTCCAGTCCCGTCTCCCCAGGACCATCGCCGCTATCGGCGTAGGAGCGGGTCTGGCAATCGCAGGATGCATGTTCCAAGCGCTCATAAGGAATCCTCTAGTCGATCCTTACATCACCGGTGTATCCTCCGGTGCGGGATGCTTCGCTATCGCCATCGTGGTGATGGGTATATCCATCTCCGCCCTCAGTGATTTCAGCAATTACATCATCCCTGTGGCAGCCATCGCCGGAGGTCTTATCGCTTTCGGAATCACACTTGCGGTCGCAGAGGGAGCAGGAGGTTCCGCCACCAACTACATCCTCGCAGGTACAATCGTCGGATTCGCGTTCACTTCCGTCCAGACGATCTTCCTGTCCCTGGAGAAGGACAACCTCACCAATGTCATGTGGTGGTTATACGGGTCATTCGCCAACATCACCTGGGAGAACGCGTTCCTGGTCCTCATCCCCGCTCTGGCGATCTCGTTCATATCGATGCTGTGGGCCAGGGAGTTCAACCTCTTCATGTCCGGAGAGGACCAGGCCAGGCAGCTGGGACTGAACGTGAGGATGTTCAAGGCCGAGATGATGGTGGTGGCTTCCATCCTCACTTCGGTATGCGTAGCATTCGTCGGTGTAATCGGTTTCGTCGGATTGGTCATACCCCATGCATGCCGTATGCTCATGGGCGGTGATCACCGTCTAATCATGCCCGCCTCCATCGTCCTCGGAGCATGTCTCATGCTCTTCGCTGACCTGGTGGCAAGGGTGGTAATAGCTCCGCTGGAGATCCCTGTCGGAGCGGTCACGGCGCTGATAGGAACTCCTGTCTTCGCCTATATGCTCATCAGGAGGGGGCGCGACTATGACGGATGATTCCCTCGCCAACATCCGTAACTCGGATGCCGGACTCACGGGAGAGGAACTCCTTAGGATAGAGGACCTCCGCATCAGCTTCGGCGATTTCGAGGCACTCCACGGCATAAACTTCTCCCTGCCCAAGGGATTGCTGGTGGGACTCATAGGTCCCAACGGATGCGGTAAATCCACCATGATGAAGTGCATCTCCAAGCTCCACACCAACTGGACCGGGAAGGTCTTCATCGACGGCCAGGACACCGCCGGTTTCAAGGCCAAGGACATAGCCAAGATGGTCGCCAACGTCCCGGCAGAGCCGGGACCCCTCTTCGGTACCACCGTGATGGAACTGGTCATGCTCGGTAGGTATCCCTTCGTGAACAAGGTCTGGTGGGAGTCCCCCGAGGATGAGAAGACCGTCCGCGAAGCCCTGAAAACTTTCGGTCTGGATCATCTGAGGAGGAAGAGCGTGGCCCTCTGTTCATCCGGTGAGAAGCAGCGTGCACTCATCGCCAAGGCATACGTCCAGGAACCCAAGCTGATGCTGGTCGACGAACCCACTTCACACCTGGATATGAAATATAAACTGGAGGTCATGGAGTATCTTCAGAACATGGCCCGTAAGGACATGACCATCCTCGTGGCGGAGCACGACATCTCCCTGATGGCGAGATACTGCGACATGTGCATCATCATGAAGAAGGGATCCATCGTCACCATCGGCGATCCGAAGAAGGTCATCACCGAGGATCTGATAAGGGAGGTATATGAAGTGGACGCCCGCGTCGGTCTCGACGTGGACGGGGAGATCTACGTCCTCCCCAAGAGGTACATCAAGTGATACCATGAAGCACATCCTTCCTATGCTGGCACTTGTTCTTGCAGTATCTTCTGTCATCATCGTCACGGCAGGAAGCGACGACTCCTCCGCAGCTATCTGCGACGATGTGAAGGTGTACATCCTCAACGAGGACGACTCCTACACCATGTCCACGGTTAACGATGTGCAGACCGTCCGTGATGCGATAAACAAGGCCATGGCGGACCAGAAGAAGAAGCTGGAACTCAACCCCACCATGACCAACATCCTCTCGGTGTACGACCGCAAACCCGGCGACAGTCAGTACTGGAGGGTGTTCCAGTGGCTTCCCGCAGGGACCTCCGGATGGGGAGTGCAGGCCTTCAACCAGGCCTCCAACGATAGGATGATGTCCGGTACCACCTACTGCGTCACCCTTTCCACCATCACCAACGTCAACGGTACCAACGTCTATTCCGAACCGAATTTCAAACCCGTATCCACTGGATATGTGTTCATCAGGTTCGCCAACGGATTCTCCCCCGACAACGAACACGTCAAGGCGGTCTTCACCCCCGAGATCAGGAGTCAGGGATTCTGGCTCAAGGCAGAGGGGTCCACCATGGGAGAGGTTCTGAAGAACGCCATCAACGCCAACTGGCCCGGCGAGATCGAGACGTTCACCGGCAACGACGGTATGGGGAACGACGTGGCCGATTGGATCAACAGCATGTTCGGTCTCGGCAACGACAACCTCGGCGATAACGTATGGGCCTACTGGAACCAGTTCTGCTGGGTGGACCATCAGTGGAGTTACAACAGCTGGACCCTCGGATATTACGATCCCGCCGTCTATCCCTACATCGAATGCATCTATCTGCTCTCCACACCGGATCCCTACGGGGACGGTTATGTGGTGGACAAGGGAGGTCCCGAGCCCAATCCCGATACCGATACTATCGTCCCGATGAAGAATATCCTGACCGTGGATTTCAAGCTTCCCGACGGAACCGTATGGAAGACCCAGGAGGTCAAATACGGTCAGCAGGCG
>OGOB01000626.1_pt1 | contig 16792 bp, 12 predicted proteins | sample 1573611 | NCBI WGS metagenome assembly OGOB01 (sample SAMEA2582016, study PRJEB24529) | metagenome | biome: Human gut stool | place: China | collected 2011 | reverse complement strand
TGTCATACGCAGACTATGCTCTTCCAATCGAGAATCAAACTGTCGCTGCATCGCCAACAATTGTTGATTTACAGAATAACCTTTTAACAAGTAATTCTTGAGGACACGAGTTGCCCATCTACGAAAAGCAGTAGCATTGATGCTATTTACACGATAGCCAACAGAAATAATAGCATCTAGATTGTAAAACTGTGTTTTATAGGTTTTCCCATCAGCCGCAGTATGTTCCAAAATGGAACTAACTGAATTCTGGTCAAGTTCCCCACTGTTGAAGATATTTCTCAAATGCTTTGTTATAGCTGGTCGTTTTGTACCGAAAAGGTCAGCTATTTGCTGCTGAGTAAGCCATACAGTATCATGGCTTGCATCAATCTTCACTTGAAGAGAGATGCTTTCATTAGGCTGATAGAGAACAATTTGAGACTCATCAGTAATCTGTATGTTATTATTGTCGTTTGCCATACTTGTCATTATTTACAAATAATAATTTCCAAAGTTACGACTTTTTTATCAAACCACCAAATAAAATGACTAATTTTTTTGTGTTAACTTTTAAGCCAGACGTCTCACTGCCATAATGGCATATATTTACTCATAGAAAGACGATAGCCATTGATTAACGGCTCCTTTGTCTTCCAATCTAAGAAGTTCTTCCTCTTCTGCTTTAGTAAACTTAGGAACACCAAAGTTTTTGATGTTTGAACCATTCAGCGAATAATATCCTGATGTGTAAGGCTTACTGTTAGCTACAACATAGTTCCAAAAAATATCAGACTCCAACACCTTCTGCAAAATCTTCATCTTTCGCATATCATCACCCACGAACGCCATACCATTGTATAACAGCAAGTTTGAATTTTCTACAATAACGCAGTTTAATGGCTTATTAGCAATTTTTCGGAAAAAGAATGACTAAAAAAGCAAAAAATAGCAGATTTGAGCTTTTGTTTTGAGTTTCAAGTGGTTGTGGCAGTCGTTGGCTTTTTGTGGCATTCGTGAGGAAATGCGAAAATGGCGGATTTGAGAAGTAGAAACGCTTTCAATTCATTACCTCAGAAAAACGCCCTAATGAGCTTTTTTAACGGTGTCGGTTCTTGTTTCTCCATTCTGCACAGGTTGTGAATTTGCCATGCAGCTCTCATAGTTTAATTTTGCACTGAACAAAAAGCAAACAATTATGAGAAGTACATTCAAGACAGTCTTCTATGTAAATGGAAGCAAGGAGAGAAACGGAGTTGTCCCTATCATGGGACGAGTGACAATCAACGGAACTATCGCACAGTTCAGTTGCAAGCTGAGCGTGACCAAGGCGATATGGGATGCCAAGGGCAACAGAGCTAAAGGCAGAAGCAAGGAAGCCAATGAGGTGAACTTTGCGCTTGATAACATCAAGGCTCAAATCGCTAAGCATTACCAACGGCTTTCCGACCGTGAGGCGTTCGTTACCGCTGAAATGGTGAGAAACGCATATCAAGGCATAGGTACGGAGTATGAGACATTACTCAGAGCTTTTGACAAGGAGAACGCAGCCTTTGCCCAACGCGTGGGAAAAGACCGAGCTGTCCGAACCTACCGCAAGTATCTGACGGTAAGAAAGTACGTTGCCGAGTTCATCAAATTTCAGTACAAGCGCAGCGATATGTCCATGAATGAGCTTACCGAGGAGTTCATCCGTGATTTTTGTCTGTATTTGAAGAATGTCATTGGACTCACGCAATCTACCATTTGGATATACTCCATACCATTGAAGCATATCGTCACGGCAGCACACTACAACGGCAAGATACAGAGAAATCCGTTTGCCATGTACCACGTTGACCCAGACCACAAGGAGCGTGAGTTCTTGACAGAGGAAGAATTGGACATATTGGCAGGAATAGAGTTGGAAAATCCCAACTTTGCTTTTGCGAGAGACTTGTTTATGTTTGGTTGTTGGACAGGTATCTCTTTCGTTGACATCAAGAATCTTACAGAGGACAATGTTGCCATTATAAGTGGGTCTCCATGGATAGTTTCTCAGCGTCAAAAGACAGGCGTACCATTCAAAATTAAACTGATAGATGCAGCCATACAGATAATTGAACGTTACAAGCCATTGAGAAAAGATATGCACTTGTTTAATATTGGCTCACTTGACATGGTAAACAAGCGTATAAAGAAAGTGGCAAAAATGTGTGGCATCAAGAAGCGAATTTCATTTCATGTAAGCCGGCATTCGTTCGCAGTTTTGGCTTTAAACTACGGTATGCCGATAGAGAGTGTAAGCAAGATACTGGGACATACGGACATCGCCACAACACAAATTTACGCAAAGGTGACAAGTACTAAATTGGAGCATGACATATCAGCTTTTGAAAGTCGAATCAAGGGGCATTTGCCTACAATGGGAGGAATGGCATGAAAAGGACAGTAATCACCATGGACGGAAATGGAGAACTTTCCATTCCGTCCAACTTGAAAGACTTGTGGATGAGCGAGGGCGAATTGGTGGATATGCTTCATGTCACCGCCATGAAACTCCATGCTGTGATAAGGCAATATACAAGGATGGTTTATTGACGGTGTCGGAAGTCCAACAGAAACAGGAAATTTCCAAGGGCATTTGGCAAACGCTGTATGGCTTACCGATGATTGTTGCCCTTTGCTTCCGTATAAACTCATATGGTGCAGCTCGGTTTCGTGACATCATCTTCAAGAGATTGTACGGGGCAAAAGAGAAAAGTAGTGTCATTATCCTACAACTCTATGGAGGAACAACCGCCTTTAGTTGAATGTCCTCTTGCTTGTTGGCTTGGCGCTGTCGTACTGTCGTGAATAAGTACTGAAGCATAAGCATGACATTCTTACTTGTAGGGGGATGAGTTCTGTTCATAAAAATGACGGACAAAACGCCCCTTATTTTTGTTGAATTGTTGAATATGATGAAAGAAATATTGAACATCAGGCATTTACGGCTCAACATATTCTCAACAAATCTCTCAACAAAAGAAAGATAATGTTGAAAAGAGAAAACCATGAACACCATTCCTTTCTTTCTTTTTTGCCCAGTAATTTGTTGTGTAGAGCTATTTGTTGAGAGTTTGTTGAGGGTATAAGTGGTTGGTTATCATAAAGATAACACCTATCTTCAACAATTCAACGTTTTACATGCCCTCACTTGGTACGCTGTAAAATGTGCTTGTGGATTAATTGGCAACCGCTCTATTCTCCGAAATGGTTGCAGCAACGTTCCTTTGAGGCTTTGCGCCTCCAGCCTCTTGGGCGAACCTCCGCAGTGTTTTAGCATGGCATTAGATTTATGCAGACTATACCGAGGACACACAGCGCACATAACACACTCGGCATAGTTCACAAAGGAAATCAACAACACACAACTGAAACACTTGGCAAGTTTCACACTGAATATATCATCTTTTTCTTTGCAAACTCCATGTACAAAGTAGCTTGTGTCTGTGACCTTGTTCTTTCAATGTGGCAGCTTTGATGTTTGGCGCAAATTGAGAGAATTAAGGTCTGCAACCTTGGGCATGGAAAGCCGAAAGGCAAATATCTCGTCTTTTGTTCTTAGAGGAGGGAGCGAGGTTATGTTTTGGGAACCCCAAAACGCCTCGCTCCACCATGAGGGCGGAGAAATTTTGCTCCCAACGGTTGCAGAAAGTGAGTGTACCAACTGTAGGCAGTGCATAGAAATATGTAAATAGATTTGTCAGGTGTAGTTTATTCTTCCTTTATTTGCACAAAAGTATGTTTTGAGTGTTATAAAAAATAAAAAAATGCACTATTACGTTGATACTTTTGTATTTTTGCACTCAGTTATCTTGGACAGCAGAATTTGAAACACTGAAAATCCGTAATCTGTCTATATGTAAAATCTTTAAATTTGGATTATTATGACTAAGAAGTTTTGGTTAATAGCACTCATCGTAGCTTGCACTGTTGTATTTGGCAGTTGCGATAAGTCTGAGGAATTGAGTGTTGAGCAATGTAAGTTGGATATGAATCTATTCAACCAAACCTATACTGTTAATGATGAGGGGTGCTGTGTGCTAAAAGGGAGAAAGCCAATAGCAGCAGAAGAAATACAGAGTAAGGTCAAGGGCTATGGTTGGGAGAGTATTGCCACTTATGAGGTACAGGAAAACGGAAAGTTGAGCAAGGAGGAATTTTGGAAAGACAGATTTGGTGGCAGCCCTACACACTTTTGGTTTGAGACATCACAGCAAGCTTTTAGTTATTTTTATAGTGATGCCTTGCCAGCCTTTTGTTTCAGTCGTGTATCATGGACTTATGACATGGACAAAGGCTTCATACTGTTTGGCAGCAACAAGCAGACAACAGACAGCAGATACATGCAGATTCTTAAGCTTGACGAGTCGAATGGCAAGACCTTAATGTACACCATACAAAAATTGGGAGCGACGAGTGATGGCAGCAATGGTTACAAGTCTATATATGGCATGATTGTATATAAACGCATGACCGAAACCGATTTGGAAATGATGAAGAAAAGTTACACGTATGATACGGATATTGACCGTTCTGTTCCCGACAACTGCAAGTTTAAGATTAAGGCATACTATGCAGAAGACGACAAAGACAACACAGACCCTGTGTTTCAGACCTTCTGCCTTGTAACATTTGAGCTTACCGATGAATATGGTTTCAACTCTTCAGATAATGCCTATTACAACTACTACGATTCAATTACTTGGACGAGTGATTGTCGTGATATGCCAGATAGCTTTGGAATCATGGAACGTAAGACAAACTGTTTGAATACTTCCTATTGGTGGAGCACATACTTCTTCACGCCTCATGACAATACTATTGTCTATGCCAATGGCTATAAAGATGGCCGTATTGTCTATCAAGCCCGAAAGAGGCTCTATTTGGTGAATGATGGATTCTTTGGTTACGATTGGGATAACGTAAGGTATAATTCCAAGAACCCCGAACTAACAGAATATTGCTTGCTGGACAAGAGCCGTGAGTTTATCCTAACTCCACCTACTGCCTACAAAGAAGACATTACAAAATCGTATGCAGAGTTACGTATTGTACTGAAAGGAGCAAAAGACAAAAACGACAAGGAATATATGTTAGGCGTGCTTGAACGTGAAAGAGAAGGTCTGTTGAAGATTATGGACCAGTACTATGAAGCACATAGTACTATAAAAAAAACAGAAAAGGCTTCGCTGTGTAAAACGTTTAAGGCACTACCCGAAGATGCTGATATTAAAGCATATTGGCGTACAAAACATTCTCGCATGGTACTGATACTTAAAACTGACGGGGAAGACCCTATAAACAGTGAATACTATGTGCATGCGGAACCAATTAAATGATAAATAAGTTTAATGTGGATAACGCAATTGAATGTAGCTTATATAACAACAATAGTCATAAGGCGAAGTTAATCTTTGTTTTATGACTATTGTTTTTTGCACCAACATAGTGTGGTTTCATTTTTATTTTGTATTTTTGCAACTGTAAAGAGTTGTTAGGCAAAGCAAACATATGCATATTGCAGAAGTTGTGACTATTGCCAAGTCATTACCTCTATTGAGGTTGAACACTTATAAATCGCTCATTTTAAGCTATTCAGCAGATTATAGAAGAATTTTTTTAAAAAAGTCTTATCCTTTTCTTCCGAAATCGGCAGGAATCTCGCCCCATTTCTTCGTTTCCCATTTAAAGATAGGGACGGTTACGGGGTGGGTGCGGAGCCAATTTTCGGCACGGGCGATAATCTGATAGAGTTGTTCGGTTTGAGGAGTACGCTCCAGTTTGGTCTTGCATTGCTTCTTGTTTACCCAGAGTTGGGCATTCACGCTGTCGCTGTAGATTACCTTGTCGGTAATGCCTTTCTGGGCCATCAGAGCGAGGGCGTGGACGATGGCGAGGAACTCGCCGATGTTGTTGGTGCCGTGGATAGGACCATAGTGGAAAACCTGTGCACCAGTCTGAAGATCAATGCATTGGTATTCCATTGGACCGGGATTTCCGGAGCAGGCTGCATCCACAGCCCAGGCGTTCGCCTTCACCTCATTGGGCAAAGGCAAGACTGTATCGTTTCTCCATGAAGGAGGATTTACGGGCATGTTACTCATTTGCGTTTCTTTTATTTGATAGATGATTTGTATTTTACAGAGCCGCATACGAGAGTTCTGTATTGGTATTACTGACCTATATAAAAAAGAAATGAGCAAGCCCCAAAGTCTGGCTCTGGGGATGCTCATTATTTGTCAATAGTCAATATTCATTTTTTAAATTGTAGGTTAATTATATCTTGAGAAGTTTTTCAGGAGTGCGATACTCCTGATAACTTCTAATTACCTAAAATTTTACATTCTTTCAGGAACTTCGATGCCGAGCAGAGCCATGCCATTCTTCAGAATCTTGGCAACATTGGCTGCGAGAACCAGACGGGTAATCTTCTCTGCCTCGCTCTCAGCATTCAGAATGCTGTAGTCGTGGTAGAACTGGTTGAACTCCTTGGTCAACTCGTAGCAGTAGTTGGCAATGCCACCAGGGTTGTAGTTGTTGCCGGCATCGGCTACGGCTACTGCGAAGTCGTTCATCTTCTGGATGAGGTCAATCTCCTTCTCGTTGATAGGAGCATCAGCGCCCAACTCAGCAGGAATCTCGATGCCCTCGGCTGCTGCCTTGCGCATGATGCTGCGGATACGAGCGTAGGTGTACTGGATGAAAGGACCTGTGTTGCCGTTGAAGTCGATACTCTCTTCTGGGTTGAAGAGCATGTTCTTGCGGGCATCTACCTTGAGGATGAAGTACTTCAACGCTCCGAGACCCACGATGCGTGAAATCTCCTGGCGCTCTTCCTCGCTCATGTCCTTGAACTTGCCAAGCTCATCGCTTGTCTGGCGAGCATCCTTGATCATCTCTGCCATCAGGTCATCGGCATCTACTACGGTTCCCTCGCGGCTCTTCATCTTTCCGTTAGGCAACTCTACCATTCCGTAAGAGAAGTGAACCAAGTCCTTACCCCACTTGAAGCCGAGGCGGTCGAGCAGGATAGAGAGCACCTGGAAGTGGTAGTTCTGCTCGTTACCTACTACGTAGATCATCTTGTCGATAGGGAAGTCCTTGAAGCGGAGGTCGGCAGTACCGATGTCCTGAGTCATATAGACAGAGGTGCCGTCAGAACGGAGCAGAAGCTTCTGGTCGAGACCCTCGTTGGTGAGGTCTGCCCATACAGAGTTGTCGTCCTTGCGGAAGAAGAGACCTTTTTCCAATCCTTCTTCTACCTTCTTCTTACCTTCGAGGTAAGTGTTTGACTCATAATATATCTTGTCGAAACCTACACCCATCATCTTGTAGGTCTCGTCGAAGCCTGCGTAAACCCAGCTGTTCATCTTCTGCCAGAGAGCACGAACCTCAGGGTCGTTGTTCTCCCACTTCACGAGCATTTCGTGAGCCTCCTTGATCAATGGAGCCTCTGCCTTTGCTTTCTCTGTGGCAGCTTCTTCTTCCATGCCCTCCTTCATGTACTGCGCCTTGAGCTCTGCGATTTCCTCACGATAGTGCTTGTCGAAGGCTACATAGTAGTCGCCGATGAGGTGGTCGCCCTTCTTGCCGGAAGTTTCAGGAGTTTCGCCATTGCCCCACTTGAGCCAGGCGAGCATAGACTTACAGATGTGGATACCACGGTCGTTAACGATGTTTGTCTTGATTACCTTGTTGCCGTTGGCCTCCATAATCTGGGCCAATGACCAACCGAGCAGGTTGTTGCGCACGTGACCGAGGTGGAGAGGCTTGTTGGTGTTAGGAGAAGAGTACTCGATCATGACGAGCGGACTATTCTCAGTAACAGGCTTCTCACCGAACTTAGGGTCAGCGTTGATGGTGTTCAGGAGTCCTACCCAAGCGGCAGGAGCGATAGAAAGGTTGAGGAAACCCTTCACCACATTGAAGTCTGCGATGACGTTGGCGCAGTTCTTCTTCAAGTACTCACCGATTTCCTGAGCAGTATCCTCAGGCTTTTTCTTCGACATCTTGAGGAATGGGAATACGACGAGGGTAAGGTTACCTTCGAAATTACTCTTGGTCTTCTGCAGGGCTACCATCTTTTCAGGTACGTCCTGACCATAAAGCTCCTTCACCACCGCGATGACTGAGCTGATGATTTCGTTTTCTATCTTCATTATTTAAATATCTATTTTTACCGGTAAAAATTTCTTTTTGTCTCTATTTTGCTGAAGCTTTGCAAACTTTTTATTCTGCTGAAGCTTTGCGAAAGAGGGATTTGCAAGTTCCCTCCTCCTCTTTGCGGTTGCAAATTTACAAATAAAAATTGAATTAGGCAAAGAAAAGTTTGCATATTCTTGTTTTTTTTATTACTTTTGCAACAAAAATGAAGACTAAAGCCTCTTTTGTCTTGTATTCCACCCAAAATAGAGAAATCTGTGGCGGATTCAATTAAACAAAGAGAGAATAATCTTAAGAACAATTAAACTCAGAAACAATAAACTTAGGAACAAATAAACTAAAGAACATGAAATTGCATTTTTTGTTGGCTGCTTTATTAGCAGCAAATTCCTTCTCTGCTTCAGCTCAGCAGGTGAAGGAAAAGTTGAATCGTGCACCCGTGGCTGTCAAGACCAGCCAGGGTATTCTGGTTTCCTGGCGTTCGCTTACTTCGGATGCCAAGGATCTGGCATTTGATGTGTACCGCAATGGTAAGAAGGTGGCTTCTGCCGTTTCGGATGTAACCAGCTATCTGGATGCCAACGGCAAGCCGGGCGATACGTATCGCATCGTGTCTTCAGCAGGTGAAGCGAGCGAGGCCATTGCCTGGAACAACATGTTTACCACCTTCGATGTGAAGCGCCCTGCCAGCATCAAGAGTGGAAACACTACCGGAAGATACCGCCCGGACGACATGGCGGTGGGCGACCTGGATGGCGACGGCAACTATGAACTGATTCTGAAATGGATGCCTGACAACCAGCGTGACAGCGGAAAGGACGGCTATGCTTCACCGGTCATCATCAGCGCCTATCGCATGGATGGCACTCCGCTGTGGGAGAAGAACATCAACCTGGGACTCAACGTCCGTTCGGGCAACCATACCACGCAGATGGTGGTTTATGATTTCGATGGCGACGGAAAGGCTGAGCTGATCTGCAAGACGGCCAATGGTTCTACCGATGGCAAGGGCAGGTTTGTAACCGAGGCGGGTGATGCCAATATCCAGGCGGTGGATAATGCCAAGACCTATCTTAACAGCAAGGGTAGAGTAACCGGCGGCGAGGAATTCCTTACCGTATTCAAGGGTGAAACGGGCGAGGCGATGCACACCATCTGGTATTCGCCAAGCCGTTCGGGAGAAGACTTCCCTTCTTCGGCTACTGCCAATTCCAGTTTCTTCGGCGATAGCAACTGCAATCGTTCGGAGCGTTTCAATGCCTGTGCTGCTTATCTTGACGGCATGGACAAGTTGCCATCGGCTGTGTTCCAGCGTGGATATTACAAGAACTGTTTCCTGTGGGCTGTGGATTGGAATGGCAAGGAACTTTCTACCCGTTGGCTCCATAAAGGTTTGAGTAATAAGTGGGAAGTGGTGGATGCCAAGGGCAAGGTGCTCAGTTCGGGAACGGGAAATTCCAGTTTCGGACAGGGTGTGCACGGCATTTCCGTGGGCGATGTGAACAACGATGGCTTTGATGATATCTGTATTGGTGCGGCTACCATCGGTCATGATGGTAAGTTGCTCTGTGCCACGGGAAAGGGTCATGGCGATGCCATCCATCTGACCGATCTTTGTCCCGACCGTCCTGGTCTGGAGGTGATGATGCCTCACGAGGAAAAGGCGGGCGGTTATGGCTGGGATGTACACGATGCCACCACCGGAGAATTCCTTTGCGTTGCTACGGGCGATAGAGACAACGGACGCGGACTGGCGGCAGATTTCGTGCCTGCCAACAGAGGATTCGAGTTCTGGTCGAGCACGGATGCTGATGTGCGCGATTGTGCCACCGGCAATACGGTGATAGCCGGCAAAAAGCCTGATACCAACTTCAGAATCTATTGGACGGGCGATCCGTACGACCAGACTTTCGACGGCCGCTATAGCACCACGACGGGTGGTTATTCTCCACGCATCCAAAACTATAATACGGCAAGAAAGAGCATCGTCACCTTCCAGAATTTCTACGAATACGGCAATCCATCTGCATGCAATTCCACCAAGGCTACTCCATGTCTGCAGGCTGACCTGCTGGGCGACTGGCGCGAGGAGCTGATTATGTTCCAGCATGAGGACGATTATACTTCGCCAACTTGCAAGATCATGATTTTCTCTACTCCGGAGCCTACTAAATATAAGGTGCCTTGCCTGATGGAAGACCATGTTTATCGCATGGGCGTAGTATGGCAGAATTCATCTTACAACCAGCCGCCTCATCTGGGTTATTATCTCCCGGATTACCTGGGAGTAGATGGAAAAACCTACGTTACCCAGACCGTGAGCCATGCTCCTGAAAAGGTGGCTGTAGAAAAGCCTACCAATGGTATGGAAGAGATGAAGGCTCCAGCCGAAGACAAGGCAATCATCAAGGGTACCTGCTATACGGCAGGCGAGAAGGGTGAGATAACTGCCTCTTCATCTAATGGTTACATCAAGATGAGAACCAACAACAATGGTGAAACCATCACCTTCTCCGTAAATGCCGGTTATCGCATCACGGGCATCAATGTGGAGGGTTACAGCAACAATACCTCTACCACAGCCGACCGCTCTATCTATCTTACGGGCGTTTATGTGGATGGAAGCGAAAGCTCTATCTTGGCAAATCAGGTAACTTTGCCTGGTGGTACCGCCGGCCAGAGCCCTGTAACCATCGATCTCAAGGACTTCGCAGCGATCCAGAGCATCAAGTTGGCGTTCGACAACTCTAACATTACGAGTGGCGATGTGGATGCCAAGGGTAAAAACAAGCAGATTTTTGCCAGGGTAACCTTTACCTACGAGCAGATAACCAACGGAATCAGGGTGGTTCACACAGCCGTGGTGAAGGATGGCAAGATTTACAACATGCTGGGTCAGCAGGTGGAGCAGATGAAGGCAGGTCAGATGTATATCTGTAATGGCAAGAAGTTTATCGCCAGATAAACACGATAAAAGGATTCTGCATAAATAGGATCCAGTATCGAAATATGATCCAATATCCAAGCAGGATTCTCTATACAAAAAGGAGTAAAGACGAATCGGTAAAACCGGTAAGTCTTTGCTCCTTTTTCTATACTTAAAGATGGATATTACCCTTGTTTATAGATGGATATTACTTTTGTAATTTACAATCCTCGGCATGTAATTTATCCTTCGAGTATGATTTCAGCCACGTCTTCTGGTGAATTCCAAAGGATTCCATCCTGCAGTTCGTCATCGGTAAAACCGTTGAGTGCCTCTTGGGCTTCCTTAGGAGTGATGGCAGGAGTGCCGTCCTCGTTCTTAGTATCGAGCAAAGCCTGCAAGATGGCTGCTCTGTATTCTTCGATTGTCATCATAATTTTTATGTCGTTTCGTTGTTTATTTTATGATGGCAAAGGTAATGCATTTTTTTGGAAACACCAAACTTTTTTGTCATTTTCTTTTAGCGGATATTGAAAAAGTTATATGCCTTTCTATGATGGTATGGCTACCTTTAAAGGTGGAAACTGCAGCACAAAAGAAGATGTTTCATGGTGCTGACTATGTGTTCATGGCAGACATGTGGAACCCAAAGCACTTGAGCGACAGCAGACACTTGTGGGTACCTATTTCTTGGGGAAATGGTGCACCAGTGTTGAAAAAACAATAAAAAATACGGGCGTTCTGCTTGTTTCTAACTTAATTTTCATATATTTGCAGTTGCTTAGCTGAGGCTACCGGCAACATGGAGACATATAAGATGCTCCAGGATGTGCCTATATATAATAAGGTATAGAATAGCCTATATATAATAAGGTATAAATTCAATCTGATATATTAATAACTGATAAACATGAAACAGAGACTGTTCGCTACATTAAGTTTGGCAGGATTTGCAATGGCAACCTTTGGTGCAACCAAACCGAAGACTGCCATTAAGTCGTTGAATAAGACGACCATCCAACAGCCAACTTACACAGAATGGCACGACCTTCAGGTGAATGCCATCAATCGTTTTCCGTTGCACACCAATTTCTTCACCTATCCGGCAGATGACTGGGTTTATGAGAAAGACGGTAAGATCGTGAGCAAGGATATCCTGCACATGAACAAGACGGAGAGCAAGTATTTCCTTTCGCTTGACGGAACCTGGAAGTTCAACTGGGTGGCTAATGCCGACCAGCGTCCTACCGACTTCTACAAGGAAAATCTTGATGATTCCAAATGGAAGACCATGAATCTGCCAGGTATCTGGGAGATGAACGGATTCGGTGATCCGGAATATGTGAACGTAGGCTTCGGCTGGCGTGGACATTTTGACCAGCAGCCACCAGCAGTTCCTACCAAGGACAACCATGTAGGTTCTTACCGCCGTATCATCGACATCCCTGCCAACTGGGATGGCAAGCAGGTTGTAGCTCATTTCGGTAGCGTTACTTCCAACATCTATCTCTATGTAAACGGCAAGTTTGCCGGTTATGCAGAGGATAGCAAGGTAGCTGCCGAGTTTGACATCACTCCTTATCTGAAGAAGGGCAAGAATCTGATTGCCTTCCAGACCTTCCGCTGGTGCGATGGTTCCTGGGATGAGGATCAGGACTTCTGGCGCTTGAGTGGTGTGGCTCGTGAAAGCTATCTCTTTGCCCGCGATGCCCAGTTGCATTTGGAGGATATCCGTGTTACTCCTGACCTTGTAAACAACTACAAGGATGGTGTGCTCAATATCTCTACCAAGGTAAAGGGAACAGGCAAGCTGAACTTCATCCTCTTCGACAAAGAGGGCAAGCAGGTGGCTACAGCTACAGGATTGGCAAAGAATGGAACAGCCAACATTACGATGAACGTAGAGAATCCACACAAGTGGAATGCAGAGACACCTTATTTATATACCCTTCAGGTTTCCCTCTCAAGTGCGCTGAAGAATGGCAACATGAAATCAGCAAGCATGACTCCTGTCAAGGTAGGTTTCCGCAAGGTGGAAATCAAGAACAAGCAGTTCCTTGTCAATGGTCAGCCTGTGCTCATCAAGGGTGCCAACCGTCATGAGATTGACCCTGATGGAGGTTATGTATTGAGCATGGAGCGCATGATTCAGGACATTAAGATTATGAAGCGCCTGAATATCAACGCTGTCCGTACCTGCCACTATCCTGATGATCCACGCTGGTACGAACTCTGCGATGAGTATGGTATCTATGTGGTAGCTGAGGCTAACCAGGAGAGTCACGGTTTCCAGTATGGCGATGATGCAGCTGCCAAGAAACCGATGTTTGCCAAGCAGATTATGGAGCGCAACCAGCACAATGTTTCCATGTACTTCAATCATCCTAGTGTCGTAACCTGGAGTATGGGTAATGAGACTGTGATGGGCGATAACTTCCTGCAGGCTTACAAGTGGATCAAGAGCCAGGACCAGAGCCGTCCGGTTCAGTATGAGCAGGCTCACAGAGGCGAGGGTACCGATATCTTCTGCCCTATGTACTATCCTGTAAGTGCTTGTGAAAAGTATGCTAAGGACCCTAACAGTCCGATGCCGCTTATCCAGTGCGAGTACAACCATACCATGGGTAACTCAGGCGGTAACTTGAAGGATTACTGGGCTCTGATTCGCAAGTATCCTATCCTCCAGGGTGGTTTCGACTGGGATTTCGTTGACCAGGGCTTGCACCGCAAGGTATTGAAGCCGATGACCATCAAGAATCCTGAGAAGATGAGCAATGAAGAGCTCCGCAAAATAGAATATTGCTACGGTGGCGATTATAACAATTACGACCCTAGCGACAATAACTTCAACTGCAATGGTATCATCGGTCCTGACCGTCAGCTCAATCCTCATGCCTACGAGGTAGCCTACCAGTATCAGAACATCTGGGCTAAGATGGTGAATGCAGAGAAGGGTGAAGTAAGTGTATACAATGAGAACTTCTTCCGCAATTTGAGCAACTATGCCTTGGCATGGAGTCTCATTGAGGATGGCGTGGAGACTCAGAACGGTACTATTGCTGATATCGATGTAGCTGCCCAGCAGACCAAGAACTTCACCATCCCTTATGACCTTTCTAAGGTAACGGGCAAGGAGGTGTTCCTCAACATCGATTTCCGTCTGAAGAAGGCTGAACCTCTGATGGAGGCTGGTCAGATTGTGGCTTATGCCCAGCTGGCGGTGAAGGAGAAGAAGTGCTGCGGTCATTGTGCAGAAAACATGGCTAAGGCTCAGGATGGCAAGAAGGTGAAGGCTAAGCTCATCGACAAGAAGGGCGAGCAGGATATCACCGTTACTACTCCTGATCTGACCGTGAAGGTGAACCGTACCACCGGTCTCATCTCTGAATATACCTATCGTGGCAAGTCGCTCCTCGGCGAGGGCGGTACCCTGAAGCCAAACTTCTGGCGTGCTCCTACCGATAATGATTTCGGTGCCGGCCTGCAGAAAAAGTTCCAGGTTTGGAAGAACCCTGTCATGAACCTGAAGGGTGTAGCTGTTGAAAAGGATAAGAAGGCAAACACCATCAGCATCTGTGCAACCTATGAGATGCCAGAGGTGAAGGGCGAGCTGGAAATAGAATATCTCATCATGCCTAATACCGGTGCGATGAAGGTAAGCCAGGAGTTTGATGCTTCTGATGATGCCAAGGTCAGCGATCTGTTCCGTTTCGGTATGCTGATGCAGTTGCCATACGATATGGACAAGAGCCAGTATTACGGCCGTGGTCCTATCGAGAACTATTCTGACCGTGAGGACTGCATGCGCATCGGAATCTACAGCGATGATGCCGACAACCAGTACTTCCCATACATCCGTCCACAGGAGAGTGGAACCAAGGGGGATATGCGCTGGTGGAACCAGACCGATGCTTCCGGTTTCGGATTCAAGGTGAAGAGCAGCAAGCCATTCTATGCTTCCGCCATCCACTTCGATACAGAAGAACTGGATGATGGTGATGACAAGGATCAGCGCCACAGTTTCAACCTGAAGAAGTCAAAATTCACCAATCTCTTCCTCGATGCAGAGCATTCAGGTGTGGCTGGTGAGAACTCTTGGGGTGCATGGCCTTTGGAGAAGTATCGCCTCCATTATGGCGATAAGAACTTCACTTTCGTGCTCATTCCATTAGATAAATAGTAGAAAAGCAGGGATTTGTACGAAAATCCAATATATTTAAACAGAAAATCCACCTCATTCGGGGTGGATTTTTTTATCTTTGCAGCAAATTACTGCACCACCTATATTTAATAAGGTGCAAGTACAGACCTAAAAAATAAAAATAACGAACAATATGAGAAAAGCAAAAATTTTCGCAGCAGCATTGCTGGCGATGTCTTCACTCGGAGCTTTCGCACAGCATCAGTTTACTGTTCAGGCTAACAAGCCTGGAGCAGAAATCCAGCCTACCATGTATGGTATCTTCTTCGAGGATATCAACTTCGGTGCCGATGGTGGTCTTTATGCAGAGATGGTAGAGAACCGTTCCTTCGAATTCCCACAGCGCCTGATGGGATGGAATACATTCGGAAATGTAACCCTCAGCGATGTAAAACCTGCCTTCGACCGCAATCCTCATTATGTAACACTTGAGAGCGCAGGAGCACGTGAGAAGCAAACTGGTCTTGAGAACCGTGGCTTCTTCGGCATGGGCTTGAAGAAGGATATGAAGTACGATTTCACTGTATATGGCCGTCTTCATCTCATCGATGGCAAGCAGGGCAAGATTCGCGTAGAACTCATCAATTCAAAGAATGATGTCATTGCCAAGCAGGTCATCAACATCACCAATAATAAATGGCAGAAGCTTACTGCTACCCTTACTTCTCCTCAGACCGATGCCAAGGGTTTGATGCGAGTATATCTGGAGAAGGGTTCCGAGAGCGTAGATCTCGACCATATCTCTCTCTTCCCTGAGGACAACTGGAATGGTCTCCGTGCCGACCTCGTACAGGATTTGGCTGACTTGAAGCCAGGCATCTTCCGTTTCCCTGGCGGATGTATCGTAGAGGGAACCGACCTCGATACCCGTTATGAGTGGAAGAACTCTGTGGGTGCTCCTGAAAACCGCCCACTGAACGAGAACCGCTGGAGAGATACCTTCCCACATCGCCTTTTCCCTAACTACTATCAGTCTTTGGGCTTGGGCTTCTACGAGTACTTCCTCCTTTCTGAGAAGATTGGTGCAGAGCCATTGCCAATTCTCTCTGTAGGTCTGGCTTGCCAGTATCAGAACGATGATAAGGATCCTAATGCACATGTAGCAGTCAAGGATCTCCAGAGCTATATCGACGATGCACTCGACCTCATCGAGTTTGCCAATGGTCCTGTCACCTCTAAGTGGGGTAAGCTCCGTGCCGATATGGGTCATCCAGCCCCATTCAATCTGAAGCAGATTGGTATCGGTAACGAGCAGTGGGGTCCGATGTATCCTGAGCGTCTGCAGAAGTTCATGGAACAGATTCATGCCAAGTATCCAAAGATCAAGATCTGCGGTTCATCTGGTCCATCTGCTGATGGAAAGGATTTCGACTACGGTTGGAAGCAGATGCGCAAGTTGGGCGTAGACATGGTGGATGAGCACTACTACAAGAGTCCAGAATGGTTCCGCAGCAATGCCAGCCGTTACGACAAGTACGACCGCAAGGGTCCTAAGG
>OGOB01000617.1_pt1 | contig 16972 bp, 11 predicted proteins | sample 1573611 | NCBI WGS metagenome assembly OGOB01 (sample SAMEA2582016, study PRJEB24529) | metagenome | biome: Human gut stool | place: China | collected 2011 | reverse complement strand
GAACCCGCCAAGCCTCTCAACGATGCTCAAATGTGCGGGTCGTTTTATTTTTATACATTTTGAATAATCTAAACTCATTCTTTTATGAATAGTCTTATCCCATTCCGAAAGGAATACCAACATGCAGATGCTCTTGTTCAATTACTCTTGTCAAGAGAACTTGCTGTTGTTATAAAAATATACTAACGGAGCATTAACAAACTCATAATAAATAATATATGGAACTAGCATGTTTTTCAGAAATTAGAAATAAGATAATTCCTTTTCTAAATAATGCAACTGACAAGATTCAAGTTGCTATGGCTTGGTTTACAAGTAGTGAATTGTTTGGAGCACTTTTAGATGCATTGAACAGAAATGTAGATGTAGAGCTAGTGCTCCTGGACAATGCTATCAACTACATGGACTATGCACCAGATTTCAATGAATTAATCAAATTGGGCGGTAAATTACGCATTGCAGGAGCCGATATCGGTTTTATGCATCATAAATTCTGTGTAATTGATGATAAGATTGCTATTACCGGATCTTATAATTGGACTTACTATGCTGAGACTCGTAATGTCGAAAACATTATCATATCCGATAATCCAGAGATTGTAAACGGCTACACCTCTGAATTTCAACGCTTAAAACAAGCTTTATCATTAAAATCATCATGCATACGTCTATCATGGGAAGATCTTGAACAAAGAGATGACATTGATTATCAGGAGCTAAATTATGAAATAGAACGAATCTGTGAAGTTCAAAATAAACCGGTAAAACGAATATTTGAAACTAAAACAGAAGTTATTCGAACTGAGATAAAGAAAACTCCTTATGCCAAATATGCCATCGGAGTTCAAGCTATTGATGCAAATGATCAGGTTATATTTAATCCATTTATAGAAGCTGGAGAAACTTTACCATATCAGTCTTCAGAAACTGAACTCTACTTTGATAGTAAGCATGGGAAAGAATTCCCTTGTCTTCTAATCTATGGTAATCCTCAAGATAAAGCAGAGAAATGGAAGCTAATAAAAGAAGCCAATTTGATGCAAGTCGCTAGAGGTACTTCTGAAGAGTATCTTCCTGTAAAGTTTTCCATGCATCTTGACGACAATGGTAGCTTAAGAGTTGATGTTACCTGTGCCAAATCAGGGCAAAGATTAACTATTAGTGATTTAAAATCAGCGTATGTAAAATATGAATAAGTCATTAGAAAAATTCAAGAAAACTGTTGAAGCAATTAATAGCGAATACGCAACTCTTCATTCTCTTACAAATGATGAGTTGCGCATGAGATATTTCTATTTAGAACAGTTCGTAAATGAACAAAAAGATAAAACCTGTGCTCTAGACAAAAGCCTTCCATCAGTATATGCTTTAGTAAAAGAAACTGCAAGGCGTTTCTCTTTGGGAAATATAGAAGTAAAAGCCACATCAAATGATTTGTATTTAGCGGAAAAATATGATTTCGTAGAGATATTAGGAGAAACTGCCATATACAAAAATCATTGGGATGTTATGGGTGTTCCTTATAGCTGGAATATGGTTCATTATGATGAGCAATTACTAGGTGGCATTCTGCTCCATTATGGATATGCTACGGAAATGGCAACTGGAGAAGGTAAAACTCTTGTTGCTACGCTGCCCGTATTTTTAAATGCCTTATCACATGAAGGGGTCCATGTGATAACAGTAAATGATTATCTTTCAAAGAGAGATTTTGAAACCACTCGCCCTCTATATATGTTTTATGGTCTTTCTGCAGATTGTATTGAATATTATAATCGCTATGACAGACGTCGTAAGGAAACATACAAATCTGATATTTCTTTCGGAACGCATTCGTCATTTACATTTGATTACCTCTATGACCATATCGCTATTAAACCTGAGGAATGTGTTCAGCAAAACCATAATTATGCTATTATTGACGAACTTGACTCCATTTTGATAGATGATGCGGATGAGCCTCATATTATAGGAGGAGGAAATTCCTATAATAAAGAGAAGATTTTTAAAGAAAACTATCCATTAATTGTTGAATTAATAGGATATAAAGATTCAAAACTTTATGAGATAGATAGATTGAAAAAAGCAGCATGGTTTACACAAGAAGGCAAACAATGGTTGTCTTCTAAAAAAAGCATGCCTGATCTTTTTTCTGTAGAACGCACCTATGAAATAAAAAATTTCGACGGACTGGCGCAAGATAAACAGACAGATGTGCTAAATAGAATATATCTTCAAAATATTTTCCACCAAATACTGCTTGCTTTGACGGTTTATGAGTGCGATATCGACTATATTGTCGAAGAAGGCAAAGTAAAGATAGTTGATCCTCATACTGGACGTATCAAAGAGGGAAGTAGATGGGAGCATGGATTGCATACGGCTATTGAGATAAAAGAGAAAGTAAAGGTTCAAGACGATTATGATGGAATGGCAGTTATTTCGTTGAAAAACTACTTTAAATTATATAATAAAATAGCTGGTATGTCAGGAACCATAATGCCTGTGGAAGGTGAACTTAAGGAGATATACTATCTTCGCTGCGCTACATTGCCAACTCACAAACCATTAATACGTAAGGATTCTCCTTTACGCATATTCAAATCTGCTCAACTTAAAGATGATGCCATTATCCGTGCCATAACAGATAATAAGAAAGCAGGACGTCCAACTTTGGTCGGAAGTATTTCCGTCAAACGTTCAGAACAACTATGTTCGAAACTGAATAATTTAGGGATTACTTATAGAAAACTGGATGCAAAAAACATCAAAGATGAAGCAGATACCATTGCCAAAGCTGGCTTCGGAAACGCAATAACCGTATCAACAAGCGTAGCAGGAAGAGGTACTGATATAAAACCATCGCCTGATGCAATAAAAGCTGGTGGTCTCATGGTCATCGGTACAGACCTTTTTGAATCCGTCAGAGTTGACAGACAGCTTAAAGGCCGTTCCGGCAGACAAGGAGATCCAGGTTCTTCTGTCTTCTTTGCATCTCTAGAAGATCAGATTCTAAAAAATCTGAATCAAAAAGATTTAGATTCTCTTGACCACTTGGTAGTTTCATATTCGACTGATGAGATTTCTACAGATGAGGTAAGAAAATATTTTCACAAAGCACAGTTGAACCGTGAAAACTATTTTAAAAAACGCAGAAAGGAAACTGCTCGCAAGGATGATATTATTGCTCCTCAAAGAAAAAAATTCTATGAACAGCGAAATGCTGTTTTGTTCTGTGCAGACGTAGCTGACAGGATTGTTAATGAAATTACCAAAGATTCAAAAGTAAGTACAGAAGTAATAAACAACCATCTTATGTCTTTATACCACAAGACAAAAGAACTGGTTACAAGAAGTACCAAAAACAATCCTAACAGAACTGAAGTTTTAATCCCATTTTCGGAGTCTATGCATACTTTTGCCATCAAGTTGGAAGTAGAGTTAACCATTGCAAGTTTTGAGTATTTCTGTAAGGAATACAAAAGACAAGTTATACTTCAAGTATATGACATGGAGTGGAAAACATTTGTCCTTTATATGATGGGGAATCTTGATAGAGCAGAGATAGAGATGCTTGACAACAAGTACTCTAAAATGACGAAAGATATCCACCGTATCATTCTCAGACGACTCCAACACGCATCCATACCATTTGATATTAGAAATGAGTCCAATACCAACAAGGAAGAAGATGAGAGGACAGATAGTGTCAGCAGTCAAAAGGTGTATCGACCAGTGAATATTGCAGCAGGTGAACTTTGTCCATGTGGAAGCGGAAAGAAATACTGCGAATGCCACGGGAGTAACATTCGCAGTAATAAAAACCCCAGAAGACGTCGTTAGAGCTTTTGTCTAAACTTAACCAAGTCATTGTTAATGTAAAGGAAAAAAGAGAGCGAACCATCTGGATTCCTTACAGCTAACAATGGGTTGTTCGTATTAATAGAATCATCTCCTGCCTTTGATGCCATCAGTTCAAAGGAAGATGCACTATAAGTTTCAGGTTCTTCGCCAGAATAGCGATAGTCACCAATATAGTCTATTATACCTTTTGAAGTTTTAAACGCATCTGTCAGAAGTTCTTTGGCATTCCATGCATCAACAATATGAGTTATCATAACCTGTTTGCCATCTTTGCTATATGAACCGAAAATATAACCAATAGCTCCGTCAGGAGAATCGTTCATTTCTTCTGCATCATACAGAGTCTCGGTTGAAACATTCAATAGGATATCATAGCCGTCAAGTTGATAGGTTGATATACGATCAGCAACGATTCCACGATTAGAGTATGAATAGATGGTAGAATGCATTAATTGACCTTTGTCCATATTGAGGTTCAAATCTCTAAGTGCCAGATTGACCAAAGAGGCGATATCGCAACTATTTGCCAGGAAAGTTGGTGAATAACAACCTTCCCCCTCAACATAGAAGTTCTTTGTATCCTGTTCTATTCTTGAAAGATAAGTCTTACGTTGCTCAAACGGATTACCATCTTTGCTGGAGATACAAAGCAGATCATTGGCATGATTAGTTATACACATACTGATAATCTCCATATTCGAAGCCGCATAACTCAAAAAATGGAGCATCTCATTACTACCAGTGCAGTCTATGATAAGGTCATAACCATCAAGTTCTTTTATAGCTTCTTCTTGACTATTGTAGTTCACATTGGCATAGAATGAGGTTCCTATAAACTCGTTATTATTAACACCATCAGAACGCCAATAACCATTTATACTCAAATTCTTAATGAAAGGATTGATGGATTTAATAACAGAAGCTAAGGCATATACCTTACTTTCGCCCATACTACCTAAAGTATAGGAACTTCTGCAAATATTACCAGGCTCTACAATATCAAAATCCCAAAGTCCAATTTTAGATGCACCACAGTGCGCTAAAGAACTAGCCACCATTGATCCTATAGCCCCCAGCCCCACGATAGCAATCTTTTTAGAACTGAGCAATTGTGAAAAAGCTCCTCTGCCAAAATACATATCTTTAGTTATTACTTGAGTTCCCAACCTATGTAAAGGATAAGAGGATATTTTTCGTATAGTAAATTCCTTTAATGCCAGATCGAATGTAACACTTTCAAAATTACCGGATGCAATGTTTGTAAAGAGTATATACCATGCGATACCATCGTTATGCTTAATTCCAAATGCAAAATGATGCCATTCATAAGGAACGACATTAAATGCCATATACTCTAGATAAGCTTGTTCTTCAAGTTCTTCGTCTGTCATATTTGTCTCATCTGGGATATTAAATCCTTGGTAGGAATTATAGCCATGATTCTTAATGACAGATTCTTTAATAGAACTTATCTCCTCTAACAATACTTGTTTTTGTGAAGGAAGAACTTTTATTTTTTTTACTTCTCTCGAAGATTGATTCTTTCCTATTCTAATGCCTTCGGCTTGTGGAAGATATGAACTCTCTTGTTGAAGTTCAGAAATAAGTTGCTCTAATTGTTTTAAAGCATCAGGTTCTGTAAAGTCTTTTTTGCTTCCTATGGGCTGGCTGCTACTTTTTTGCCATCCATTAGATATATTCAATTCTGGCAAAAGGTGCTTGCATATTTTATCATCCCATTCATATTGCTCCATCAAACGAACAAAATCAGATAGTGTTTCAGATGATTCTGGAGTTTGATCAACAATGATATATGGAAGTTTGTAATTACAAATCGCCTCGTTCTCGACTGCATAAAACCTATTGTCTGGAGTTTTTATACAGTGGATATAGCCAAGGTTCTTATGAAAATAGTCAAGATTCTTATGAAAATCCCCAACGAAAGTAAGCATTGCTTTAGAGCTGAACTCTTTTACTTCATCAAGATTTTCCCACTCGTAAGCATTTGCAAAGGCTAATGCTGTTTTGACCGAACTATCCTTGATTACTGGAGGCAGATCCTCACGCATCTGGTGAGAAATCCACTCCTTTAATCTTGTAATTTCCAGTTTAAGTTGCTCTTCTGGAGTTTCGGCAAAAGGGGTGTTGAGGCAAAACCAATCTCCATAGTTGACTTTACCTGTATGTATCAGATGCGGATAGCCACTAAGTGATTTTGTTCGAAAAACCAACTTGGCATGTGGAAACATAAAAGGAATTTCAACACGAAGAATCAAAGGATGAATCGTATGCAGAACCTCTATGCTACCAACATAAAGATTCTTTTCATCCTTATTCTCTGATACTTTAAACTCCTCAAGAACAGAAAAACCTTCTAGAGAAGAAAAATAATCTGTATAAAATTGAGCGTCTTTATAATCAAACATAATTCTTAAGCATGTCCTCGTGGAGAGGGAGTTGATGGTGTTGAACGTTGGGTTGTAACTCGGTCTTCTGTCTCTTTGCGAGTTGTTCGAAGTACGGTCCTTGAGTAAGAACCAATACCGTTGTATGAAGGATTGTCTATCATAATTGTTATATTTTAAAATTTACCGTGTAAAGGTAGAGCTTTTTTTCGAAATAAACAAATTTGTTGCGTACTTATTTTAATTTTTAACAAACATTTTTGTTGATGGGTGTGATTCCTTTCTAAATAGACTATGTTGAGTAAGAATAGAAATATAAAGTATGTAGTATTTTACATTATAGTGTTTACTTGAAAAATCTTTTTACGATATTGTTCCTATGGATATCAATAGGTACAAAGACAAAAATATAATTTAGGGCTTTTTAAAGTTGACTTTGTGTTTTATATATTCTTGCAAGATTAAAAAACTCCTTAAAAATTGCAGGTTTCGAATATTTTTCGTACCTTTGTACCCGCCAGAACCCGCCAAGCCTCTCAACGATGCTCAAATGTGCGGGTCGTTTTATTTTTATATTGTTTGTAAGTAACTACTCAAACTTTCTTTGTTATATCTTGTTAAAGATTAGCCTTGAATCAGATATTTATTAAAAGAAATCACTATATTTGCATTTTATAAAACTACGCTTGTACAACAATTTACAGAAAGTCATTGTTTGGAGAATGAGATTATGAAGCTGTTGGGCTGTATAAGCTTTAATAGTAATGTGGAAAAGGAATAAAGGTATGAATAAACCGATAAACATATTGGACAAAGATTACTTGCAATGGGTCAAGGGACTATGCAAGCGTTATCGCCAGAGCCAGATAAAGGCTGCGGTGAAAGTCAATACAGAAATGCTCAAATTCTATTGGAGTTTGGGTAGAGACATTGTTGCCCTTAAAGCAGAGGCTCGATGGGGTAGTAAGTTCTATAAAAATCTTAGCAAGGATTTAAAAGAAGCAAACCCTTTGGCAACTTGCTTCTCGCCGAAGAATCTTCTATACATGAAGAATTTTTATTGTATGTACCTACCATATACAGAAATTGGTCAGCAACTTGCAGACCAATTAGAGAAGAAGGATTTTTCATCTCAACATAGGGCAAAAAATAGTAGCTTTGAAATTAATCAGCAACTTGCTGACCAATTAGAAAAAGATATATTCTCCATTCCATGGGGACATCACATGCTATTGATAGATAAGTTTTTAACAGTGCCTCAAAAGGCTCTTTTCTATGTCCGTCAAACAGTAGCAAATGGTTGGAGTAGAAATGTCCTTCATAATTTCATAGACTCATCTCTGTATGAACGACAAGGGAAAGCATTGAGTAACTTTAATCGAACATTACCTGATGTCGATAGTGATTTGGTACAAGAAATAACAAAAGACCCATACAATTTTGCGTTTGCAGGCATTACCAAGCCATATAATGAGCGTATTCTCAAAGATGCTTTGCTCAACAACATCACCAAGTTCCTAACTGAGCTGGGTACAGGTTTTGCATACGTAGGCAAGGAATACCGTTTGCAGATTGGAGAGAAAGAGAATTTTATCGACTTGCTCTTTTACAATTTGAATTTGTCATGCTATATAGTTTTGGAAGTCAAGATAGGATCCTTCACCTTTGCTGATGTCGGGCAACTTGGCGGCTATGTAGTAGCTTGCAATCATCTTCTTCGTAAGGAGGGTCGAGACAACCCAACAATAGGCATACTTATCTGCAAGGAAAAAGACCGCATTCAAGCCCAATATGCTTTGGAATCAAGTAGCCAGCCAATTGCAATATCAGAATATGACTTGGAGAAATTCTATCCAGAAAAGTTAGAGGGAACGATGCCAACAATAGAGGAATGGGAAGCCAAGTTGGGTGGAAGTATTGAACAATAGAATATGTGATTGACACTGCAAAGCTGAAAATGGCTATCAGTGTCAATATGGGTACACTCAAATGTGCGGGTCGTTTTATTTTTATACATTTCCCTTGCTGAGATTCTCGTATTTTCAAATGATTCTTATTTCTTTGTGAATATTGAAAATATGGAAGAAAATGGTAATATATTAATAATCAGGGAATTATGGATTTATTGGTTAATAGCGCTAAAATAGGAATTCTATAGTTGTACGACTATAACCCCTATAGTTGTACAACTATAACTCTACAATTGTACGACTATAGCCTATATAGTCGTACGACTACAACTTTATAGTCGTACAACTATAGGGTATTCGCTTAATTAGAAGCAGAAAATAGAGAATTCGAGATGCTCAAAACTCCCTATTTTCGTTGCTAGATTCCAAGTTTACCAGTATGCAAAATTTGGTTATAACTATTGACAAAAATAGCCTAGATTACTGAGTTGGCTTTCTTCTGTTCCAAATGAAATAGGCTTCGATGGCGTATGGAGCCTGTTTCGATGGAAAATGAAGCTTACTTACTGTGTATCCACTGCGTTTTGTAAAAGAAACTTTAATAATCGCAATTATCAGTGTTAAAAACCAAAGATTCACTCCGATTTTCATTATTTTTTATTATCTTTGTGCCAAAATAACAATTTAAAATAAAGGATATGAGCACATCAACTCATGTGATTACTCCCGATTTGCAAGCGAAGCTTGACAAGGTGAGAGAAGAACACAAAAGCGGAGAAACCCTATGCTTTAGCACTGCACAAGATGCTATCGCATGGATGGAAACCTTATAGTGTTGTGAATTGACTCCTTATGGATGAAATTCCGGTATCCATTAAAACCTATTGGTCATTATAATGACCAACAAGGAAATTTGAATGTATAACAATTTAAAAAGGAAGAAATATAAGAAACAGAAAAGAAAGATATAACATAGTAAGATTATAAACTTGCGTTTACTAATTTGTTCGGAAACACTTAAATTTTGCCAGAATATAAGTATAGCATAAACGAATGAATAAGTTCTGTAAACGCCTGCGCTATAGCGTGGGCGGAACTTATCGTTTATGCGGGCCCGGCAAAAGCCTAAGTGTTGATAAGGGAAGCTCACGCTTCTTCTTTGTCTTCACTTCATCAAGGCTTTTCGACGGATGGCTTTCTGCTAATCCTTCTGTCCGCTGCCCGTTTTACTCCGATAATGATTTAGTTCCAAACGCACCCATCAGCTATAGCAAAAGACGTTGGAGTTCGCTTCAATGTTTGTTGCTATACCTTATTATATATATAGTAACCAACAATGAAAAGAGCTACGAATGGACAAATTAAGAATGCAGAGTAGTAATGGTGTCGAGGACAACATTACGAAAATTGCGCAGCTGTTTCCCGACTGCGTTACGGAGACCGTGGACGAAAGAAGCGGTCAGCCAAAGCACCTCATAGATTTCGAGAAACTCAAGCAGAATCTTTCTGATAGTGTGATGTCAGAAAGAGCGGAACGCTACCAGTTTACCTGGCCCGACAAGAGCAAGGCGATTCTCCTTGCTAACTCTCCTATCAATGCCACCCTTCGCCCTTGCCGTGAAGATAGCGTTGATTTCGACAACACCCAGAACCTTTATATCGAGGGAGACAACCTCGATGTTCTCAAATGTCTGAAGGAGACTTACCTCCATAAGGTGAAAATGATCTATATAGATCCACCTTACAACACCGGAAACGACTTTGTTTATGAAGATGATTTCGCTCAGTCTTCAGAAGAATATCTCGCCAACTCAGGACAGTTTGACGAGCAGGGCAACCGTATGTTTACCAATGCCGAAAGCAATGGTAGATTCCATACCGATTGGTTGAATATGATTTATCCGAGATTGAAGGTTGCAAGAGACTTGCTAACTGATGATGGTGTGATATTTATTTCTATTGACGATAATGAGGTGGAGAATCTTCGAAAAGTTTGCGATGAAGTGTTTGGAGAACAAAACTTTCTTGCAACTTTTGTTTGGGAAAAACGCACATCAAGAGAAAACAGAAAAGTTTTTTCTACAAACCATGAATATATTTTGTGCTTTGCAAAAAAGAAAAACATTTTTGAACCAACTAGAGGAAGCCTTCCTTATACTGAAGATATTTTAAAAAGATATACAAATCCAGATAATGATCATAGAGGGAAATGGCAATCAGTAGCACTAACTGTTCAAGGAGGACATGGAACACCTTCTCAATTTTACGACATAATTACTCCTAATGGAAGAACGATAAAATTACCATCAGGATTATGCTGGCGCTATACAGAGAAAAAACTAAAGGAACTTATTGACGATGGAAGAATTTACTTTGGTAAAGAGGGCAATAACGTTCCTCGTCTAAAACTATATCTGTGTGAAATTGAACAAGGTGTAACACCACATACATTATGGCTTGCAAATGAAGTGGGAACCAATGATATCGCGAAGAAAAACTTGGTTAGCTTGTTTGATAGCATCGCTTGTTTCGATACTCCCAAACCAAATTCTCTAATAAATCGTCTTTTACAAATATCAAATAACAAAGAAGCTATCATCCTCGACTTCTTCAGTGGCTCCGCCACAACTGCCCATGCTGTCATGCAGCTCAACTCCGAAGATGGTGGCAACCGCAAGTTCATCATGGTGCAGCTACCAGAAAAGACCGATGAGAAGAGCGAAGCTTTCAAGGCTGGCTATAAGAACATCTGTGAAATCGGTAAGGAAAGAATAAGAAGAGCCGGCAAGAAGATCAAGGAGGAATCTCCTTTAACCACCCAAGACCTCGATACTGGCTTCCGTGTGTTGAAACTCGATTCCACCAATATGCAGGACATCTACTATTCTCCAAAGGATATTTCGCAAGCCGACCTCTTCTCGCAGGTTGATAATGTAAAGCCGGATAGAACGGGCGAAGACCTGCTCTTTCAAGTGATGCTTGAACTCGGCGCAACCCTGGATTCGAAGATAGAAACGACAACGGTAGCTGGCAAGACCATCTATAACGTTGCCGAAGGATACCTCGTGGCTTGTTTTGACCCGGATGTAACCGATGAAGTGGTAAAGGCCATCGCCCAGATGCTGCCAGCCTATGCCGTGCTCCGTGACACTAGCATGAAGGATGATTCCACCGCCACCAACTTCGAGCAGATCTTTAAAACATATTCTCCTGACACAGTAACAAGGATTCTATGAAACTGAAGTTTAAGATACAACAATATCAGACCGATGCCGTGGAGAGCGTCATCAACGTCTTCAAGGGGCAGCCCAACCAAGCCAATCTGGAATACAGGATGGATAAGGGAAAACTGTATGTGGTTGACAGCAAAAAGCATGACATCAAAATCGTTCAAACAGATGTCTTTGCCGATAGCGATGATGCCAGCAATAGTCTGGGTTATAAGAACAACCGCCTTGCTATGGATAAAGTGGCTCTCTTCGACAATATCCGACAGATTCAGACCGATAACAATATCCATCAGGATGAAGAACTCTGTCAGAAACTCGGAGCCTGCCAGCTCGATGTGGAGATGGAAACCGGTACGGGAAAGACATACGTCTATATCAAGACGATGTTCGAACTGAACAAACAGTATGGCTGGACCAAGTTTATCGTGGTGGTTCCAAGCATCGCTATCCGAGAGGGTGTGAAGAAGAGCTTCGACATCACGGTAGATCACTTCATGGAGCAATACGGCAAGAAGGCTCGCTACTTCATCTACGACAGCAGCAGCCTCAACGACATCGACACCTTCTCGCAGAGCAACGACATCAGCGTGATGATTATCAATACCCAGGCCTTCAACACCATGAAGGAAGGAGCCAAGAACAAGGCGGCACGCATCATCAACTCCGAACGCGATGAGTTCGGTTCCCGAAAGCCTATCGCCGTTCTTGCTGCCAACAACCCTATCATCATCCTGGATGAACCGCAGAAGATGGGAGGTGCCGCTACACAGACGGCACTCAAAGCCTTCAATCCGCTCTTCACCTTGAACTACTCCGCTACCCACAAGGAACACCACAACACGGTGTATGTGCTCGATGCACTTGATGCCTACAACCACAAGTTGGTGAAGAAGATTGAGGTAGTAGGTTTCGAACTGAAGAACCTGAAAGGTACCGACAGCTATATCTATTTTGCAGAGCTGCTGCTCTCGAAAGACAAGGCTCCACAGGTAAAACTGGAGATAGAACAGCAGAGCACTACGGGAGCCATCAAGCGAATCTACAAGAAGTTGGGAGAAGGCGATGACCTCTATAGTGCCTCTGGAAATATGCTGCAATACAAGGGATTCATGATTACCGATATCGTGGTGGATGCCCGTCAGCCAAGTCGCAGCCATGTGAAGTTCAGTAACGGTGAAAGTCTGATGCTGAAGGAGGTAATCGGCAACATAACTGCCGACCACAAGGCTCGCATCCAGATAAGGGAGACCATCAAGGCGCACTTCCGCAAAGAGAGCGCCCTCTTCCATCGTGGCATCAAGTGCCTCTCCCTTTTCTTCATCGACGAGGTTGCCAAATATCGCCAGTATGATGAAGACGGCAATGCGCTGCTGGGACGCTATGGAGAAATCTTCGAACAGGAATACCAGGCAGAACTACTGGAGAATCAGAATATGTACGACCCGGAATATATGCAGTATCTTAGCTGCATCCCTGTCAACAAGACCCATGAGGGTTATTTCTCCATCGACCCCAAGACCAAGCGCATCAAGGACAGCGATGAGAAGAAGGGAGCAGGAAGCGACGACGTATCGGCTTACGACCTGATTATGAAAGATAAAGAACGACTACTGAGTCTCGACCCAACTTACTCGCCAGTTCGCTTCATCTTCTCTCACTCTGCCTTGAGAGAAGGTTGGGACAATCCGAACATCTTCCAGATCTGTTCGCTCAGACAAGCGAACAGCATCTCGCAGAAGCGTCAAGAAGTGGGACGAGGTCTGCGACTCTGCGTTGACAACAAGGGAGTACGACAGGATGCCGATACCCTGCAGGGACAGGTGCAACAGATTAACCGTCTTACCGTGATTGCCTCAGAGGGCTATGCTGATTTCGTAAACGACCTGCAGAAGAATATTTCGGAAGATCTCTACGACCGTCCGAAAGTTGCCGACATCGACTACTTCGATGGAAAAACTTTCACGATTGAGGATGGCAGCAAGCATAGTATCACGACGTCAGAAGCCAAGAAGATTTATTTCTATCTGGTAAAGAACGGTTATGTGGATGACGAAAGTCATGTAACCGATGCTTATCGCTCTGCCGCAACATCGGGAACACTCGCAACATTGCCAGATGAAGTAAAGCCATACGGCAAATGGATTCACAAACTGATAGAAGGCGTATGGAATCTTTCTGCCCTTGACGGTATGATAGAAAACGGAAGTACGCCGCAGACTCCGGAGAACAGACTGAATGAGAACTTCACGAAGAAGGAGTTCCAGGAACTCTGGAATCGCATCAACCACAAATACGCCTATACGGTGAACTTCGAAAGCAGGGAACTGATAGAGAAAGCCATTGCTGCCATCAACAAGGAACTGGTAGTTTCGAGACTGAGCTACGTGGTAACCCGAGGAGTGCAGAAGACGGAACTGAAGTACGACGACATGAAGGCGGGCTGTATGATGGTGCGGGAAGAAATGCAGCATGATGACCTGAAAACGGATGTCGTAAGCACTGTGAGGTACGACCTGCTGGGCAAGATTGCCGCCAATACCCGATTGACCCGCAAGACCATCGCCGGGATTTTGAGTCAGATTAAGCCAGAAAAGTTTGATATGTACAAGATGAATCCAGAAGAGTTTATCCTTAGGGTAAGCCGCCTGATTCTGGAGCAGAAAGCCACCATCATCGTAGATCATATCAGTTACAACGAGATAGAGGGAAGCTACGATTCCGCCATCTTTACGGAGGAGAAACATACCTCGCTCGACAAGGCTTACCAGGGCAGAAAGAGCATCGTGGATTATGTGTTTACCGATGGAACGGCAAAGCAGAGTGTGGAGCGCAAGTTCGTGGAAGACCTCGATACGAGTACCGATGTTGCCGTATATGCCAAGTTGCCAAAAGGTTTCCACATTCCTACCCCTGTGGGCAATTATTCTCCCGACTGGGCGATAGCCTTCAAGGATGGTGCCGTGAAGCATGTTTATTTCGTAGCCGAAACCAAGGGCAGCATGTCAACCCTTGACTTGCGAGGCATAGAAAATGGTAAGATAGCCTGTGCTGACAGGCTTTTCGAGCAACTCTCAGGTTCGGGCATCTACTATCATAAGGTAACCAATTATGACGATTTGATGAAATGGGTGAAATAGAATATGATGTTCAATATTTCAAAAATGCTTTCACACTCATATTAACTCTTTGTATCATAGTGGATTAAGTGTGAAAGGAGAATAATGAAGAGGAAAAATGGTTGATAGGCGAAGGAGGGTGGAAGATAATGATGAGTGGGAGTAGCTGGCAGGTAAAGAAGGACGGGGAATATTCTTCTCGTATCGATTGATACCAGTAATCTATATAGCTGACTCGTGTCATCTATATGGATGACCCGGGTCAGCCGATGCTAGATAGTATCTGTTTCTCCTGATAGGGGTATCAATACTTCTTGTTGGAAATGTCAGCTACTCCTATTAGTACTATCATATTTTCTGCTTATAAACTGCCTTCATCCTAAACGTATTGGTAATCAGTGGTTTTGAAGAATTGTGAAAGCAAAAATAAATCGTAAATAAATCATTCCTGGCACTTCATGTAGAGATGGCAGTTGTAGGTGTTTGTGAAGATGCTTGCTGCTGCCTTTTCTTTTTTAGCTCTTCACGATGCAAAAAATCAAAATAAAAGTTGTACCTTTGCACCCAAGTTGAGATTACAGAAATGAAAAAGAAACGTGAAACGACGAACAAGTATCGTCAGCAAGCTCTTGAAGGAGATTTGATGGCGATGAACAACATGGGTGTCTGCTATGCGCAAGGCATCGGTGTTTTTGGGTATGAAATGGCAGGTCAGCAAGGTGATGTATTAGACTGGTACAAAAAACAATATTAAAGACTTTTAAATATGAAACGAATTTTTTTTTTAACGGTAGGTTTCTTTGTTGGTATGAACCTGATGGCACAATCTCCAATCAGTTTTTATCCACATGAGAATGCCCAGGACATCAACGTTGATACACATCTGGTCATTGAGTTTGACAAGACGGTGAAAGTCGGCAGCAAGGGTGTTATCACAGTTACTGATAAGACTACCCGCAAGGTGGTTGACAGAATCGACATGAGTATTCCGGCAGGTCCTGTGGAAGGACAGCCCAAGAATCCCCATGCCATCTATACTCCAGTACCCTATATATATAAGGTAGGGCACATCACCAATCGCAATATCCGTCCGGGCACTCCGTCGGGTGCGGCCAAGGAAGATAAGCGCAAATACCAGAAGACCATCATAGGCGGCTTCTCTGATGCTTTCCACTTCTATCCTGTTATCTGTCATGGCAGCAAGGCCACCATTTATCTGCATAACAACATGTTGGATTATGGCCATGAGTATGAAGTAAAGATAAGCAACGGTGTGATTGAAGGGTGGAAGGGCAAGACATCTTGGAAGTTCACCACCAAGAAGAACGCACCTTCTGCGGATTTGAGTCAGGTGGTAGTGGCTGCAGATGGAAGCGGAGATTTCTCAACCCTGCAAGGTGCCATGGATTGGATACCAGATTCATTGCCAACAGAAGCTTGCAGGAAAACGGTTTTCGTCAAGAATGGAGATTATGAGGAACTGGTGTATTTCCGCAACAAACGATTTGTTACCATTCAGGGAGAGTCCATGGATGGAGTGGTAGTACATTACCCTAATAACGAGGTTTTCAATCCTCATCCTGTTGATATCAAAACCAATGAGTTGAAAGGAACCTTCCCTTCACGCCGTGCAGCAGTTGCAGCAGACAACTGTGCCGACATGATCTTCAAAGATATCACATTCAAGACTGATTGCAAGGGACAGGCAGAGGGCTTTCTTCTAAATGGGGAGCGAAACCTGGCAGAAGATGTACATATCATCGGTGATGGCGATGCACTTCAGGTGAATGGATCAGCCTACTGGCTCAACTGCATCATAGATGGAGGAGGGGATACGGTTCTGGGAAGAGGTCCATCCTACTTCAATCACTGCACCCTTTCCAGCTATAGTGCTTTCATGTGGATTAGAAATACCAGGGATAACCATGGTAACATCTTCAATGATTGCACTTTCAGAGGATTGAGCAAGGATGCCGTAATAGCCCGTCTGCCTGATAATAAAGGAAGGAATTATCCTGATGCGGAGTGTGTGTTGCTGAACTGTACACTCGACGATGTACCTTCTGAAGGTTTTGGGCCGATTGACAAATCTGCATCTTCGGCAGTCCTGTTGGAATTCAATAGCCATGACAAGGAAGGTAAAGCTATAGATACCAGCAAGAGAAACAAGTATGTCCGCCAGCTTCATGTCATCAAGGATGCAGAGATTATAGGAAAATACTCCAATGCAAGTTGGGTGTTGAATTGGTAAGAAAGGAGATTATTTATGTCACAAAATGGGTCAGCATATAGAAGCCATGACCAGTTCTTTTGCAATCCGTTATGCAATAAAAACAAAAAAAGCAGCTGATTTTCAGCTGCTTTTTTGCTTATAGGGTGGAGCTGGAGGGAATCGAACCCTCGTCCGCACAAGGAAACCATACGCTTTCTACATGCTTATTCCAGCC
>OGOB01000613.1_pt1 | contig 16997 bp, 11 predicted proteins | sample 1573611 | NCBI WGS metagenome assembly OGOB01 (sample SAMEA2582016, study PRJEB24529) | metagenome | biome: Human gut stool | place: China | collected 2011 | reverse complement strand
TTTTGGAGGGTGATTCGTTTACAAACTCTTTTCCGTTGAAGGAGCCTACAAAATATTGAGTGGCCGAGTCACCGAAAGGACCGTCGCCGAGGCTGCAAAGAAGTACCCATTTCTTTTCATTCGTTCCTTCTACGGGGAGTTCAAACAAATCGGGACACTCCCAGACACCTCCATGAGCACCGTATCCTTCCCCAAAACTGCTTTCATAAGTCCATTCTTTTAAGTTGGAAGAAGAGAAGATTTGCATTTCCTGTCCCACGGCAAGCAGCATCACCCAACGCTGTGTTCCTTCATACCAAAAAACTTTCGGGTCGCGGAAGTCACGCTTTGTGGAAGTAACTACCGGATTGTTCTCGTATTTGGTAAAGGTCATTCCGTTGTCCGTGCTGTATGCCATGCTCTGCGTCTGACAATCACCCCAGGGTGTCGGCTTGGCAGAAGTGTAGAAAGCCACCACTGCTCCTTTGCCGAATCCTGCCGTATTATTCTCGTCTATCACCGCCGAGCCGCTGAATATGGAGCCCCATGCATCGGGCACAACAGGCGTTCCTTCGAACTTCCAGTTCACAAGGTCGGTACTCGTGGAGTGTCCCCACGTCATGTTCCCCCACGTAGAGCCGTATGGATTGTGTTGGAAGTACAGATGCCATACGCCGTCCTTGTAGAACATACCGTTCGGGTCGTTCATCCAACCGTAGGCCGGAGTATGGTGATACACCGGACGGAACTTCTCACGGTTCGTCATATCGAACGTGTCCGACAGTTTCATCTTCTTCCAGCAAAGCGAGCCTTCAGGCATATTCTGTACATCTATTGAAAACTCTTTTCCTTTATATGCCGACAAATCGAGCGGCACATAATAATCCACTTTCTCGCGCGCCAGACGGACATTAATTCCACTACCCGTGTGAAGGTTATTGACTACAATGTAAATCTTACCTTCCGGTGCATTGTCCTGTACGGGGAGAAGCAAATACTTCTTCTCCTCCTTCAATGTGAGGATGTTCTGCTCGTTGGCCAGATGACGAATCTGCAGGTTTCCCTGCGCACCGGCCATGAGGCCGGTACACAGAAAGATTCCCATGCACAACGTTTTTCTGGCAGCAGACAAATTGTAATGTTTCATCGCTTTCACCTTTTATTCCTGCATCAAATAATCAATCGTATTCTTCGCAAGCTTGTAAAGGTTCTGGATTTCAGTTGTTTCAGCCTCTTCGCTTGCCTTGTTCCATTCAAAAGCGGGGTCACCGATTGCAATCACATTGCCTTCGGCTGTGTTTGTGAACTCGGCCATGGTGACGGTGTTTTTTTCACTACCATTCTGAGCGAGGACGGTTGCACCGGTTGCCCCAGTCCATTCTTTTTTACCTGTTTCATCGTTTGCATCCTCTCCAAACTTCCAGAAAAGCATCTTTTTCTCAGAATAGAAACCATTCGGACGCAAGTTTACATGAGTTCCTGCAAACCCATCAAACATAGGATGCTCCGTGGCTACAATTTCAATTCCTGGAGCATAGCCTAACGTCTCTGTCACTGCATCTCTGGCAAATTCCGTAATTCCTCTTCCGCTAGGTATAACACCCCATGCAATCAGTTTGGTCACCGCTTCACGTGAAGCAAGGATATTCCCACCAGCCGCATAGTATGACTTGACAGCCTCATCTATATTATATGCAGCATCGTTCACTACAATCTCATTCCAATGCGCCCACACCATCAAGTAATCACTCAAATCCGCATTCGCCTTTGTAACCGGAATATAATCAACTGTCACATTCGTATAATTGGATGTCAGCCAAGTATAGGCCGCTTTTTCTTCGTCATTGAGGGCATCCGAAGTTTCCGCATCACCAATAAAAGCGATTTTCCCGGCGGCATCCTTCCAACCTTCAATGGTATTGCCGTTTATCGTAATCTGCGCACTGATTTTTCCGTCATCTATCGTGGCGGTCACAGTGTATTTATATCCTGCCTGAAACATATTCTGTCCTAATGACAGTTTCGCTTCCTGCTCACCTATCTTTACCGCCAGTTCGTTGGCATCCTGCGGATAGATAAAGCCGGAGAACTCAAATTCCGTACCAGAGACGGCAGTCCCGACTGTCCAGTCCTGTGCTTGAGCTTCGGCTTTGGGCTTCGCTTCACCTATGACCGTATTGAAACCACCGTCATGCTTCAATCCACCAATCACCACATTCTGTCCGGACAAATCTTCATCAGAAGTGACCTGCACTTCCAACAATGCCATCTGATGGCGGAAAGTGAAGCTTACCACCGGAGCTTCCGAATAAGGACGGTTGTTCACGCTTGACCATAAGAAGTCAACGCCCTCCTGCGTCTCCGTTGTATTCTTATAGATAAAGCCATTGTCCAGCGTTTCGGCATAAGGATAATAAGCAGTAAACGACATAGGAGCATCAGCTGTATAGCAGATGGCCTCAGCCACCGGATTGAAAGCAACCGAAGCACCCGCCTCAGCCACCTGATACTGCACGTTGGAGTAAGACGTGCCGCCACCCGTTGCCGAGATGCCAACCTTGTCTTCTGCATCCCAACTGCTTCCTGACGCACGGCTCAGAATGCCGGCTGAAAAGCTGACTTCCTCCGGGCTGTCCAGTGCCTGTACATCACTTGCCAATTCATTTTCGTCACCGCATGCCACCAATGCCAGTGCCAATGCTGCAACCATAGAGTGTTTCATAGTTTTCATACTTCCTTTTATTTTTAAAGTTAATGTTTATTTTCATTCCTGAACGCTTACCTTAATGTCGCTCACCTCAATCGAACCACCATAATTATTGACTGACCAACAGTTTTTTTGCATACCGTAGATACGATTGGTATAGGCCACATTGTCATTTATATAAACCACACAGATTGAATTATCCGTATAAACCGTTATATGATAGATGTTATCCGCCGGCGTATCGAATATGTAACCATCAATGCCGTCAATAAAGCCTTTTCCTTCCTCTCCTTCTTCTTCAAAGTTGAGTTTCCGCTTTACATCTGATTCCGGATTGACAATCACCGAATAATACTTCTTGGAATCCGTTCCGCGAACCAGCGAAAAGCCGAACTTGTCAGTAGCAGAAGACGTCTTGACCGTAAACGAAATTTTATTGTGTACCTGCAACCTGTTGAACAACAGGTATGAATCGCCCGTCATCGTATAGACACCGTTGTTGGCTGTCACACCCGATTCGCTTTGCGCCATTATCTTTACTTCCTGCTCCGATACATACTTCTTGTCGATTCCTTCCACCGCACCTAAAGTAAGCGTACCGTCCTCGTGTTGGATTATCTTATGAGCCACCAGATTTCCTGCCCATTCCGGTTCGTTAGGTGAGGCACCGACCTCTGTATTGTCGTTTCCTGAACGGGTCGGACACCACCCCCAGATATAACGGTTCGTACCGTCCGAAGCTGTCTTTCCGGCATAGAAGCCGCGCGAGTCCAAGAAGCCTTCGTGATTGTCCGGCCAAATGCCTGCATCATTCGCAGTAGTCGCTTTCAGTTCATCCAAAGTCCGTCCCTTGAAATACTGCACCTTACGGATTGCCGCATGTTTCTCGGAATAAACCAGATACCACCAGTCGCCCATCTTGAACACATCGGGACACTCATAGAAACGATCCCACATCATGGTCATGAACACACCTTTATGCTCCCATGATTTCAGATTCGGAGAAACAAATTCCACCAACACGCCTTTTGTGCCCTGCATGGTAGACACCAGCATGTGGAACTGGCCATCGTCACCCTTGAACACAAACGGATCACGGAAGTCCCTTACGCTATAACCATAATCCGCGCCTTGCAGATAAAAGCTCCGGTCCTTCGTCCATTGCTTGAAGTCGGAGGAAGTAGCCACCATGACCACCTCCTGACTTGCCGTATGTCCGGTATAGAATGTATAATACATCTTTTCCGACTCATTATAAATTGTGCTTCCCGTACCGATTGCCGCATCAGGCTCAGCCGCTGTTCCGGTAGGAATCACTTCTCCCATAGAAGTATATGAAGCGGCATCTTTAGTGCTTACTCCCCAGATGGGATGGTAAGTTTCTGGATTCGGACGAAAATCCTGAAGATATAACACCTTGAAATCCTGTGCCACCGGATCATAGAACGGCATCGGGTCGCCCACATATCCCACGTACGGCTTATAATATGTAGCGAAAGTCATTTCATCGGTCGATGCAAAATAAGTTGCCGTACCGTCCCAGTCTTTCTGTGTCAGAACCGGACTGTCGTCATCGCTGCAGCTGCCCAACGGCAACAACAAAGCGGTTAAAGCTAAAGAATATATCATTGTTTTCATACTTTACATTGTTTATAATTATTCACCTTTCAGATAATTGATTGCATTAAGAGTCATCGTTGCCACATTGCCGTGATACTGGTCATTGGAAGCATCTGTTGTTGTATACCAATCATAACAGCCCGACCCGATACACAAGATTCTTCCTTTATTATCTTTGGGTTCAAATTCCCAAATGACAACTGTGTTCGGATCGCCATAAGCCAGATCAATCGCACCGGTCTTTGTTCTCCAATCGTTATAGTCTATATAAGTGCTCCAGTCTTCTTTTTCTTTAGTAATCCACTGTGCCGTTGTATTGGTTATGCCATAGCCTGTATCACAAGTGTAAACCCTATTTGCTTCTGCCCCGGAAACCAAGTTTGCATAAATCGGATGATTCTCATGTCCGGTCTGTTTCACAAAGCTCCATGCACCCGTTGTTATCTCCGGATTGCTTTCAGCTCTTCCCAACCAACAATTGTTAGGGAACACACTTTCATCGGTTACGCCCAGCACTGCCGGATAGAACGTAGCATAACGGGTAAGCAGCAGACTGCCGCCATTCTGATAAAACTCTTTCATACTCGTAGAAGCAGAAATCGCATCAGCAGCACGATTCCTAAAATTATCCACATTGTCTATCGTTTCGTCAACGTGGAAGTGCCACCACATCACCTTGCATTCATCCAAATCCACCGCATTAGTACGTACTTCTTCAAATGAAACATAACGGGCATTCGGCACATTCTGCAACATCCAGTTAGCTGCTTCCTTCTCTTCTGGATTCAATTCATCAATTGTAGCAGCCAAGCCTACATAAACCGCACTCGGAGAATCCGACTGAATCACAGTCACTGTATAAACTGTTTTCGCACTCTGGCAAGTTACCGTAAACTCTACAGGATTTGTAAAATCGACAGCCTGTCCAGAAAGTGGAGAAACTTCAGCCCCTTCGGATACTTCAATCGCAGGAATTAAATCCGTCACCTTCACCGTTGTCGGCACATAGACCAGAATCGTATGATTTCCTTCGTTGATAATTCCCTTATAACTGCCGTTCAACTCGAACGAAGTGATTCTTGCCTCATCGTGCTTCACTGTTACCGTATAGTCCAGGAAAGTATTTCCACTGGTCACGCGCACCGTTTGAGGAAAAGAAAAGTTAGCCACATCACCTGCTCTCATTGAAGCAACTGCACTTTCGGAAGTCTCGATAGCCGTCACTTTCATCTCATCAGTATTATATGATTCGGGAACTCCTACCACAACCGTACATGTTGTATTATCAATTACCCCCGGATAACTGTCCAGTTCAAAGACCGTCAGCCATACATCTTTATCTAACTGTAGACTCGATTTATTATCGTCACTGCATCCACCCGTTGTGATTACCACAGCCATCACAAGGAAAAGAACCGTAAATTGTCTTATTATCTGTTTCATTGTTATTGTCTTTTTAAAATTTTACCAACCTCCACAATTCTGTGTATAATGCCCGTTGCTGGCACTGATTTGTGCAAACGGAATAGGCAGGTATTCATTCTTGTTCTTTGTAAACGAAGCATTCGAATAAATTGTACAATTATCTGCTTCACCCGCATAATATTTATTCAGCACCTCAGATGCTTCACCCCAACGAACCAAATCAAAGAAACGGTCGCTTTCCATCGCCAGTTCCACACGACGCTCAAATTTCAGCATCTTCAAAGCTTCTTCCTGTGAATAAGTACCATTGTATGGCTGCACATTGAAGTTTACATTATACCTGGCAGGATAATCAGAAATCATTGCCGTACTCTGCTTTGCCCTGTTACGGACTTCATTGATAAGACTTACCGCCTCAGCAATACGTCCGTCATTCAACTGAATTAAAGCTTCTGCCCGCATCAGCAACACGTCCGCATAACGAAGTACAATATGGTTCATCGGGCTTCCCCACCAGGCTCCTTTTATCAGATAGTCACCGTCTGGGTCTACATTATGTTTCAGAGTCACATAATATCCGTACAAGCCGTTGCTTCTGCTCCATGTGGATGAATTATCCATCATATAGTTTGTATTGAATTCATACGGGAATCCGGGCATACCTACAGTCAGGAACAGACGAGGGTCGGCTGTATCTTCCGCTTTGTCATAATCCTTGTCATTGAAGGTATCCAGATAAGGATGGCCATTTGCGTCGGTACGGAAAGCGTTCACCAGATTCTGGCTCGGCTTATAGAAGTCACATCCTCCGTCGGTGACACCCGGTATGTTCGGGACAATCAGACCATACGACCAGTTACAGTTACCATTGGTCGTACCATCATTCATGGAATACTGCATTGCCCATAAAGACTCCGGACCGTTTTCATATTGAGGCTCCGGACGAAAATTATTATGGAAGTCCGGTTCCAAAGCGTACCCCCCTGCCGACATGATGCCCTTTTCCGTATACTGAACTACTTTCTTCAAATCGTCTGCATTGATACCTGTCACTTCATTGCTCTCCGGGTTATCCTGACGGTAGGCTTTATACAGATAGGTCTTTGCCAGATAAGCCGCCGCTGCTGCTTTTGTGGGACGTCCTTTGTCTGCTTGCGTATCAGGCAAATTGTCGTATGCGAACTGGAAATCATCCGCAATCAGCTGCCATCCTTCATCATTCGTATAAGCCGTATTCGACAGGTTATTGTATTCTTCAGGAGAAAGATTTTCATCGTTCGCAAATACAATGTTCTTATACAGCTGTTTCAACAAGAAATGTCCGTGACCGCGCAGGAAACGCATCTCGGCAATACGCTGCTGTTTTAGCGGATATGTACTTTCATCCAATTGGTTCAACAGTTGCAAGGCTGCATTTACACGTGAAATGCAATTATACAAACGCTGCCACATATCACTGATGTTCCAGTCCGTGGTCATAATACCTTGAGAGATTTCCAGTTTGTGAAACACATCACCATCTTCTGTTCCGTTTCCTCCTTTATAAGCATCGTCCGAACGCACGTCGAAATTCCACATGGAGAAAGAAGAGTTAATGTCTTCCGCTGAAATCCATACAGCATAGGCAGAAATTACCAGATTGTCCACATATTCCGGATTCTGTAGCTGTTCATTGTCTATTGTTCCCTGTGGCACCTGGTCTTCCAGGAAATCGGAACATCCCGTACAAGCCAAAGCAAGTCCTAAAACTGTAGTATATAATAGTTTTTTCATAATCTTCAAATCTATAATTCATTCATTAAAAACTGACATTCACACCAAAAGTCACGTTTAACGGAATCGGATAGCCGTAATTAGGATTCTCCGGATCGACACCGGTAAATTCTTTACTCTTAATCGTTAGCACATTCTGTGCACTTACATACAAGCGCAGCCGCTCCATCTTCATCTTCTGAGCCCATGCCTGAGGTACGTTATATCCCAGCTGGATATTACGTAGTTTCAAGAACGAACCATTCTCCACAAAATAGGTGGAAACACGCTTTTCGTTGTTCACATCGTCACGGGACAAAGCCGGAATATCTGAATCAGGATTTGTGGGAGACCAGGCCTCAAGCACACGTTTACCTTTATTCAGGAAACCGATATTCAATCCACTCCACAAATCGGTTTCTTTTTTCAAATCACTGATAACGTCCACTCCCTGCACACCCTGCCAGAACATGGTCAGATCGAAATTCTTGTATTCGAGATAAACGTTAAGCCCATAGCTGAAAGCTGGAGTCGGGTCATAAATCCATTGCTGGTCTTTTTCATTAATCACCCCATTCCCGTCGAGGTCACGCCAACGGATACGTCCCAATCCGGCACCTTCCTGAGTAGCATGATTGTCAATCTCTTCTTGCGATTTAAATATTCCGTCGGCCACATAACCCACTTGCGAGCCGTTCGGATGGCCGATTACACTTTCAACCCCATTACCACCGAAGGTTCCGTTTGCTGCAACCGTGGCGGGAAGAGCCGTTATCTTGTTACGATAGGCAGAAATGTTCGCGTTCAAATCGTATTTTAAGCCAAAAGCCGTTGTATTCCTGTAACCAAGATTCAGTTCAAACCCTTTGTTCTCCATCTCTCCGGCATTAATCCATTGCGAACTTCCCTCACCCATGGCTGCAATACCTGCCATCTGCACAAGAATATCCGTAGTCTTTTTCCAATACCAATCGAACGATCCGTATAAACTCTGATTGAAGAAAGAGAAATCAAGACCTAGATTAGTCTGGGTTGTTGTCTCCCATTTAATATCATCATTTCCAATCTGGTTACGTTTGAAACCGGATTGCAGAATGCTTCCTCCGTTCGTTCCGGCAATGTCATACGAGGTTCCGTAACTTTGGCCTCCTGATTCAGTCACACCGTAATTAGGCACATAAATCGTGTAACGGGCGATATTAGAAATCTCCTGATTACCAGTCTGTCCCCATGAAGCACGGATTTTCAAATCATCAAGCCAAGACACATCTTTCAAGAAATTTTCACGGCTGAGACGCCATCCGAGAGAAACTGAAGGGAATGTCGCATAACGGTTGTTTTTACCGAAACGTGAAGAACCGTCACGGCGTATTGTCAGAGACGCCAGATATTTATCATCATACGTATAGTTCAACTTGCCGAAAAATGACACCAACGAATATCCTTCACCCGAACCGTATGCCTGAGCTGTGCCCACACCTGCATCCGGCCACATAAAATCTGTATTCAAAATAGTAAATTCTTCCTTATAGCCCGAGAACCAGCTATCATCTTCACGGTTCAACTCTATACCAACCATTGCATCGCCACGGTGTTTTCCTATTTCCAGATTATATGTGGCAATGGCATTCCACATCCATTTTGTCCAATGTTCTTGTTTGGCTTCCACCGCATTCTTGTCATTCGCCACATTACCTTCCGTCACCGGAAACGTAAAGATACGTTGCTGTTTCTGAGAATAGTCCAGTCCGAAAGTAGAACGGATGTTGAATCCTTTGAATGGATTCAGATTAATGTATGCGTCACCAAACATACGCCAGTACGTATAACGGTTATTAGAATTGCGTTCCAGACGTGCCACCGGATTCTCACGGTCTGGATACCCCCCTACAGGCCCCGCATACTCGCCATTCACATCATATACAGGCAAAGAAGGATTGAACTGAAGCACATTCTGCAAGAAACCACCAGGAGCCTGAACCTCAGATGTACGATTTAATGTGAAATGCTCCCCTACTGTCAGAATCTTATCAATCAAATGATACTCTGAATTCATACGTGCGGAAAAACGTTCGAAATCACTCTCGTTGATAATACCTTTATTCTTGTAATATCCTAAAGAGAAAAAAGAAGTTCCTTTCTCTGAACCGTTACTAACAGAAACATTGTATTGCTGAATCACACCAGTACGGGTAGTCTCGTCAAACCAGTCCGTATCGGCAGAAGGAACCGTATTGCCGGAATCAAGGAAACGCGACATGCTGATACCATTCAATTGCGGATAACCATTAGCATCATATCCCCAATCATATCTATACCCCAAAGCATTTGTATTAGGATCTTGACCACCATTGACGTATGCCTGCCACATCGCCCTGCCATATTCTTCCGCGTTCAGCACTTCCATCTTATTATTATACATAGAAGCAGAAACTGACGCATCAAAATTAATTTTCAACTGCCCCTCTTTTCCCTTTTTTGTAGTAATAATAATTACTCCATTGGCCGCACGAGAACCATAAATAGAAGCCGATGCCGCATCTTTCAGCACCTGAATCGACTCAATATCATTGCCATTCAATTCATGCATACCTCCCTTTGTCGGTACACCATCAATAATATAAAGAGGATCATTGTTATTCAAGGTTCCGATACCCCGGATACGGATTGTTGTAGAACCACTAGGATTACCGTCAGAAGTAATGTTCATACCCGGCACACGTCCCTGCAAAGCTTTCATCGGATTGTTTTCGTTCTGTTTCGAAATGTCATCCATACTTACCATAGAAACAGCACCTGTCAAATCAGCCTTACGCTGAGTTGTATACCCAGTCACAACTACTTCTTCCAACATTTCAGAGTCTTCTTCCAGCACTACATTCAAAACTCCATTGGCTTTTAATGTCTGGGACTTAAAACCTACGTAAGAAATTACAACCTCAGCCCCTTTCTTCACCGATAAAGAAAACTTACCGTCAAAATCAGTAATTGTACCATTCGTTGTTCCCAATTCCAGCACTGTTGCTCCAATAACAGGCAGCCCATCGGATTTGGAAACAACAGTACCAGACACCTGCAAGTTTTGTGCCTGCATCATCAAACATGTCATCAGAAACAGACATGTAAGAAAAAATGTTCTTTTCATGCTTTCCATTGTTTGCATTAAAAATAAGTTCAACATAATTAAAACACGTATGTACGTTCTCATAACAATCACTTCGCTAAGGAACGACATCGCAAATGTATTGTGCACAAGCCCAAGGATATAAAAAAAATGTTTCCTCCCGTTGCATTTTTGTTACAAAGAAACAAAAGTACAACAAGAGGAAACATTTATAAGATATTACATTTCAAACTCTTAACAAATTCCGATTCAAAAGGCTTCTTTCCTTTTTCCGCTGGTTGCAATCAGATATATACCTAACAATATCAACGGCACACTCAACCATTGTCCGATGTTCAATGTCATGCCTACTTCTTCAGCTACCTGTGGATTCTTCATGAATTCCAATCCGAACCGAGCACCGAAAAAGATTAACAAAGAAACGCCTGTAGTCAATCCGATTCGTTTTCCTAAATGAAGCTTGTGATACATGAACCACGATACGACCAGTGCTACTAGACAGTACAACATTTCATAAATCTGAGTAGGATGACAAGCCTGCGCCACTCCATTCTGATTGTATAATTCCTGCCATTCACGCGAGCGGACAAACTCAAATCCCCATGGTAAAGTTGTAGGATAACCGAAAATCTCGGAGTTCATCAGGTTACCGAAACGGATACACATACAAACCACCGCTACGGCAGGTATCATACGGTCGAACAACCACCACACGCTTTTTTTCGTCACTGTCTTGGAATACCAGATTAAAGCCAGTATCAAGGCAAATACACCTCCGTGACTAGCCAGTCCGCCTTTCCAGATTTTCAGGATTTCTGCCGGATGTGCTCCATAATAATCCCATTCATAGAACAGGCAGTGCCCCAGACGAGCTCCAATCACACTGCTGACAATACAATATACAAACAGTTTGTCGGCCCAGTTTTCCGGATACCCTTCCTTCTTAAACAAACGGGAGACCATTTCGTAAGCCAGAATAAATCCCAGCCCCCACATCAGCCCGTACCAACGGATTTCAAGCGAACCCAAATGAACCAGCACCGGATCCACATCCCATACAATGCTCGCAAATGTCATGCTACTTAATTTTTAATCAATAAACTTCACAAAGGAACAAAAAAAATGCATTGCTTCAAAACAGATGAAACACTCTTTGAGGGTACGGTGCCCTTTCACGCGAAGACCAGCCCCACCGCTCAGTACTCCCTAAGCAGTACTTCAGTACTTCCGTGGGAGTACTCCAGTACTGCCGGGAAAGTACTACAGTACTGCCAAGGAAGTACTGGCAAACGATAAAATTCTGATTTAAAGTCGCTTTAAAGCAAGCTTGATCACTTTTTCCACAGGCGCATCCGGTTCCTCTTTAAGAATCTGCGCGGTCACCTTTTGAGAAGGCGCCTGTGCAAATCCCAACATGGTCAATGCAGCCACTGCCTCTTCATATATTTCCGTATTGGCAGCTACAGCCACCGATTTGACGGTTGCCGCACTCTCTATACCTGTCACTGCAATCTTATCTTTCAGCTCCACAATGATACGCTGGGCAGTTTTCAAGCCAATCCCCTTCACGGTCTTCAGCAGCTTGTCGTTTCCACTGCCAATCACGTTACACAATTCCGAAGGAGAAAGTGCCGACAAAATCATACGTGCTGTATTTCCTCCAATGCCCGATACACTGATAAGCAACAAAAACAATTCCCTCTCCTGACGAGTGGCAAATCCGTATAACACATACGCATCTTCACGGATGGCCTCATATATATAGAGTTTGACCTCCTTTTTTCCCTGTACGGCAGAGTAAGTATTCAACGACACATTAATTCCATATCCTAATCCATTACACTCTACAACCACCCACGCCGGAGTAGCATCCACAAGTTCTCCTTTGATATATTCAATCATGTTTTTCTAACAATTTATAAAATGGAGAACAAAAATAACGATAAGAAAGTTATAAATTGTAAGTTCAGCCAGATTTTTTTGGAATTCGTGGCTTTATTGCTTGTTTGGAATGATTCTAATTCTGTATTTTTGCGCCAACTAAAACGAAACAACTTAAAACAAATAAGAAATATGAAAAAGATTAGAGCAGCCGTAGTAGGTTACGGAAACATCGGAAAATTCACACTGGAAGCACTTGAAGCAGCTCCTGATTTTGAAGTAGCAGGTATCGTACGCCGTAATGGAGCAGAAAACAAACCTGCAGAACTGGCCGATTATCCTGTAGTAAAAGATATTCGCGAACTGAAAGATGTAGATGTAGCTATTTTGGCAACTCCGACCCGCAGCGTAGAACAATATGCAAAAGAAATCCTCGCATTAGGAATCAACACGGTAGACAGCTTTGACATCCACACTCAGATTACCAGCCTGCGCCGTTCTTTGGGTGAAACAGCAAAAGCTCACAACGCAGTAGCCATCATTTCTGCCGGATGGGATCCGGGAAGCGACTCTGTAGTACGTACGCTGCTGGAAGCCATCGCTCCGAAAGGAATCACTTACACTAACTTCGGTCCGGGCCGCAGCATGGGACACTCTGTAGCCGTTCGCGCCATTGCCGGAGTAAAAGATGCATTGTCTATGACTATTCCGGTGGGAACAGGTATTCACCGCCGTATGGTATATGTAGAACTGGAAGAAGGTGCAGATTTCAAGACAGTAGAAGCAGCTATCAAAGCTGACCCCTATTTTGTAAACGATGAAACACACGTTATCCAGGTTCCTTGCGTAGACGACCTGAACGATGTAGGTCACGGTGTAAACCTGGTTCGCAAAGGTGTATCAGGTAAGACTCACAACCAGCTCTTCGAATTTGACATGAAGATCAACAACCCGGCTCTGACAGCTCAGGTACTGGTTTGTGTAGCTCGTGCTTCTATGAAGCAGCAACCGGGATGCTACACCATGATTGAAGTTCCGGTTATCGACCTGTTAGCAGGCGACCGTGAAGAACTGATTGCTCACTTGGTATAATACATAATCTTTAACGCTACGGGCCGACTTGTCACACAGATAAGCCGGCCCGTTTTCATTTATACATCTTATAACCATTTCTTCACAATCTCCTCCGTACGCTCCCACAGTTCCCGCTGTTGCACATGAGGAAGATACTTCCCGGATAACCTTACAGCATGTCCGCTTACATTCAATGTACCGGTACGCTTGCCTGCCTCTTCATCCAGCAGCAAACCGATGGCCGTGGCTGCCCCTTGACGAGGTGTCCGGATAAACGGCCGGAAGAAAATATCCGTCAAAGGATCAAACCACATGTGCATGGTGATAATATCCGTCGAAACAATGCCCGGATCAGCCGCATTCACCACAATTCCTCTCTCCTTCACACGAGCTGCCAATTCAAGCGTAAAAAGTGTCAAAGCTAATTTCGTATTGCTATAAACCGGAATTCGCCAGAAACTCCCCTTCTTTCCGCGCAAGAAAAAATCCGGGAAATCCAGCCGGCCGATTGCATACGTACACGACACCATGTTGACTACTCTGCTCCCCTCTCCCATTAGTGGAAGCAACCTGCGTGTCAACAGATAAGGCCCCACATAATTCACACTCACCGTACGTTCCAGTCCATCCTCCGTCAGTCTGCGACCGGTTTCCATCGTCCCGGCATTATTCATCAGCAAATCCAGCCTGTCTCCACGCTCCAGCATCCGGCAGGCAAAAGCGTTTACAGAAGCCAGCGAGGACAAATCTATCGACATCACCATAATATCAGCATTACCTGTTTCCTCTATCAAAAGCTTCCGCTTAACCTCAGCTTTTTCAGCATTATAACATGCCATTACCACACAATATCCAGCCAAAGCTACCGCACGGGTTATTTCCCTTCCCATACCACCGTCTGCTCCTGTTATTATCGCTAGTCCTTTTCTCATATCAACCTCTACTCTCTATACGTTCAATTTCTTTTTTCAGGCAATCCAGCAATTCTTCCTGCAGATGTTGGTGACATGCCATATCAAGTGTATACATACGGGCTATGCAATAATTACTATGTTTACAACTGCAACGGGCATTTTCTTCCATGCGCATACGGTTTACAAATCCTGGTTCATTAAGCAATGCACGACCCATTTGTACGGCTTCGAAACCATCGTTAAGTACCTCATCAATCTTCTGACGGGTAACCAGACCACCTACATATACCAACGGCATATCCAGTGCTTCTCTGAATTTTAACGCATCATCCAGAAAATAAGCTTCGCGGAAAGGCACTGAAGGAATCATCCATTTCCCCACCAGACGAACACCATATTTCAGCCACCAGCAAGTCATATAATGTGTCATGCTACGGATAGGCATTTCTCCCCTCATCACATACATCGGTGCTTTACTTACAAAACCGCCACTCAAGACCAGAGCATGGGCTCCCAACTGCTGTAATCTACGTGCCACCTGTAGCGATTCCTCCAACTTCATTCCGCCACGGAAACCGTCGCGCATGTTCATCTTCACCAGTACAGCCATGTCATTACCAGCCGCTGTCATCACTTCATCCATTACCATATCCATAAAGCGCATCCGATTTTCTAATGAACCTCCGAAGATATCTTTACGATGATTGGTGGCAGGAGAAAGAAACTGACTGATCAGGTAGCCATGTCCGGCATGTATTTCCACAGCATCGAATCCGGACTCGCGTGCCAGACAAACAGCTCTGCCATACGCACGAGCCATTTCCGGCAACTCATCGGCACGAAGCCCGCGCACAAACGTGGGCGAATAAAGATTGAACCCACTGCTGGCTCCTACGGGCAGACAACCACAAATGCTTTTATGCGACATATTTCCGCAATGCCCCAGCTGAATGCTGGCAGCTGCTCCTTCTACATGAACCGCATCGGTGAGCCGACGGAGACCAGATACAATCTCCGGACGCATCCATAGCTGGCGGTCGAACGACAAGCCACTACGAGTAACAGCTGCATAGGCTACAGTCGTCATACCCACTCCTCCGGCAGCTACCGAACGATGATAATCGAGTAGCTGTTCCGACGGTTTATTTCCAGGGCACATGCTTTCGAAAGCTGCTGAACGAATGGTACGATTGCGCAACGTCAATGGTCCCAATTTCACCGGAGTAAATAGTTTTGAATTCATAACAATCTGATTAAAATAAACATCACAGATGAGAAAGCCTTCATAAAATCTCAAGAGATCTGCTCATCTTTCAACGTAAGAATTCTAAGGCGAACTCTCAATATATATAAGGAATAATTCTCTTTTTGTCTTTAAGGGCTTCACATCCAAATTCTTCACGATAACGCCGATAGATGGCATCAGCACGAGGTACTAAATTGGCAGCTGTCCACCACACAAAAACCCATGCAGCAGGCGAAGCTGTCAACAAGGCAAAACCTGTCCACTCAATCAGTTCACCCAAATAATTGGCAGACGTAACATAACGGTAAAATCCTTTCTGCGGCAGATAATGTTTCGTATCGCCTGGCTTCCGCAAATGACGGATTACATAATCCGAGTGAAGATTGATACTCATTCCGGCGATAAACAGTGCCAGCCCTATCCAAGGGAAAGAGTGCATCCAATAGCCGCAGCCTTCAGCATACAAATCTTCAGCAGACGGATAAGAAAAGAAACTTGTTATGAGCAGCATACCGTTCAGTATATTAAAGACAATCCCCATAGCTACAATGGCAACCGGCATACGACTTTTGCCTCTCATCAGCAGCGGGAAAACAAACGAACGCTGAAAATAATGCAACAAAAACAGGCAGGCAAAGACAAACTGAGGAGCAAAAACGTCAATATCACTAGACAGCCATCCCCACAGCATAACAACAAAAGCCGGAGCCTCCATCAGCATCCAAGCTAACTTATTAGGCAAAGAGATTCCCCACGAGGATGTACGGAACATACCATATCCTGCCACAAACCATCCTGCGCCTGCCACAGACATAGCATAAAGAAGGAATTGATAGGTGTCGTGACTCATAATCTTCGATTTAGAACAACAATCAAAGATACAGAAAAAGGAATCAGAATCAATGGTTTAAAAAATAGAAAAAATCCCCCTTTTCCTGCTTTAATTCTTTTCATATCATATATAAAAGACAAAAGCGGGAAAAGGAGGAAACGTTCTGTTCTTTCAGAATAATGTCAGCATATTTCTGAAAAAACATCAGCAGAAAAATTTTTCAGTACAAAACTTCAAAAAGACTTGGAAGGTATTTCTGAAACCTTGTACAAATTAATCACACTTTATCAGCATGCTTTAAAGCTCATATCAAGACCTTTTACCGAATGAGTGAGAGCCCCCACCGAAACAAAATCGACACCACTCTCGGCGTAATCTCGAATCGTATCGAAAGTAATACCTCCCGAAGACTCTATTTCATATTTCCCACCCACAATTTTCAC
>OGOB01000608.1_pt1 | contig 17029 bp, 17 predicted proteins | sample 1573611 | NCBI WGS metagenome assembly OGOB01 (sample SAMEA2582016, study PRJEB24529) | metagenome | biome: Human gut stool | place: China | collected 2011 | reverse complement strand
ATTTATAGAGCCGATGTGTGGTGCTTTATCTTTCACAGCTAAGGCTTGTCGCTTATTACAAGCGATTTGATTTTATCCACCACAGTTATTCAGGAGGAAGTCATGGATCTTTTAAAAGACGATCTCGGAAAACTTTACAGAAAATTTCTTATCGCCTCGTTCGGCAGCGCGCTCATAGCGAGCATTTACGGCCTCGTTGATATGATAGTCGTCGGGCAGTATCACGGACCGGACGGCGCAGCGGCAATGTCGGTCATTGCGCCGGTGTGGAATATAATTTACAGCTTCGGTCTGCTGACCGGTATCGGCGGCTCGGTGCTCTACGGAGTTTCAAAAGGCAAGGGCAGCAAAAAGGCGAATCTGTATTTCACCTCGGCGGTCGTGTTCAGCGCGATAATATCCGTGGTGCTCTGGGTGATTATCCTCGTGTTCGAGGATAAACTGCTCCTGCTCTTCGGCGCGAAAGAAAAACTTATGCCGCTCTGCAAGGAGTATATGATAGCCCCGAAATTCACCGTGCCGATATATGTCTGCATAAACCTGCTCTCGTCGTTTTTGCGCAACGACTCCGACCCGGGGCTCGCGACAAAGTCGGTCATAGCGGGCGGCGTGTTCAATATATTCGGCGTCTATTTCTGCGTGTTCGCGCTCGATATGGGTATATGCGGCGCGGGAATCGCCACGGCGATGGGCGCGGGCATATCGACGCTCGTCATGCTCACCCACTTTTTCAAGAAGAGCAACACTCTGCGCCTCCAGTTTTCAAAAGAAATATTCCGCCTCTTCGGCAGGATAACCGTCAACGGCTTCTCGTCGTTTATTATAGACGTGGCGATGGGAGTGCTCACGATGCTCTTCAACCGTCAGATAATGAAATATCTCGGCACGGACGCGCTCGCGGTCTACGGAGTCATAGTCTCCGTCAGCACGCTCGTCCAGTGCTGCTCCTACGGCATAGGTCAGGCGTCTCAGCCGATAATCTCGCAGAACTACGGCGCGGGCAATGTCGGCAGGATAAAGAAGATGCTGAGATATAATATAATAACCGCCGCGATATTCGGCGCGGTGTGGGCGACGATAACATTCGCGGTACCCAACGGGCTTATCCGCCTGTTTATGACCCCGACCGCCTCGGTGCTCGCAATAGCCCCGGCGATAATCCGAATATACGGCTCGTCGTTCCTGCTGCTGCCGTTCAATGTCTATTCAACCTATTATTTCCAGGCGACGATGCGCGCGAAAACCTCGATGTTCGTGTCCGTCGCGCGCGGAATACTTATTAGCGGCGCGCTGATACTCATTATCCCCGTCACCCTCGGCGCGGATATGATCTGGTGGGCGATGCCCGTGACAGAGCTTGTTGTTGCGGTGTTTGCCGGCGCGATGATGGCGAAGAAAATACAGCCGTGATTTTGGATAAGCTCGGCTGCTCCTATTGCTTTAAATAAAACGAAAACCCCGCCTCCGGAATATCCCGAGGCGGGGCTGCGCTTTGTAAATATTCAATTCGGCAGCTGTTCGAGCGAGCGAAACTCATAGCCCTGCTTGCGCGCCCAGTCGATGATATCGCCGAGGGCGGCGGCATTGTCGGGCGAGACGGAGTGGAGCAGGATAACCGCGCCCGGATGCAGACGCGAAGTCACGGTGTCGAACGCATACTGCTTGCCTTTTGTGTCGTTGACATCCCAGTCGGCGTAGGCGACCGACCAGAACACGGATTTATATCCGAGCGAGGAGACGAGGTCGAGCGCCGAGGCGGAATATGACCCCATCGGGAAGCGGAAATACGGCGAGGAATAGCCGAACTTTTCGCGCAGGTAGTTGTCGCAGGTCTCGATTTCCGTCGCCATCTTCTCACGGCTTATCTTCGAGAAATCGGGGTGGGTTGTCGAATGATTGCCGACGATGTGCCCTTCGTTTATCATTCTTGCGATAAGTCCGGGTTCTGCCTTAATATTCGAGAGCGTGCAGAAAAATGCGGCGGGCACATTTTTTTGCTTGAGAATGTCGAGCACGGTCGTTGTGTATCCGTTCTCCCAGCCGCAGTCAAAGGTGAGATAGAGAACCTTTTCTTTCGTCTTCATGTCTATCGAGACGGCGTTGAAGCCCTTCTCGTCGAAATATTTCTGCGCGTTCGTCGAGTTCTGGTGCGGAACGCCGTTTTTGGATACGCCGTAGCTGTATCCGACCGTCGCGGTCGAGAGTCCGCGCGTATTCTGCGGATCAGTTGCTGTCAGCTTTATCTTCGGCAGCGGGGAGAGTCCCGTATACGTTCCGGTGTTCGGGTCGAGCTTGCCTTTCTCCGTTTTGCGCTGCGCCAAAGTTGTGTTCTCCGTCGCTTTTGTCGTCTGCGGCGCAGTCGTTGTCTCGTCGCGTTTCTGACCCGTAACGGGCGCGTTGCCGTGGGTGGCGTCCGTGCTGTCGTCAACTACTTTCGTTTTGCATGCGCACAGCGAGATAATGAGCATCAGCGCGAGTGCGAGGCTTAAAAATCTTCGTCTCTTCATTTAACACAGTCCTTTCACAGATATTCGTGATTATTGTGTGCCGAAAAAGGCGATTTTAATATCGAATGCGAAAACATTTTAATTTTGAATTATACCATTTTATATTATACCACAATAACCAATAAAATCAATTGAGAACCCGCAAAATTCGACTCTTTGAGCCCTTCGGCTCATTGACACCGCGCGGGCGATAATATATAATTAAGTGTATTTGATTTTTCGGAGGTGCGTTTTAAGTATGGTCAGAGCAATTGTGGGTGCCAACTGGGGCGATGAGGGCAAAGGTAAGATTACCGATATGTTTGCCTCCCAGGCGGACATGGTCATTCGTTTTCAGGGCGGCGCCAATGCAGGACATACGATAATCAACGACTACGGCAAGTTCGCGCTCCATCTTCTGCCGTCAGGCGTGTGCCAACCCGGCACGGTCAACATCATCGGCAACGGCGTGGCTCTCGATATCGAGAAGCTCGTCAAGGAGATTGAGCATGTCACTTCGGCAGGTGTGCCGCAGCCCAATATCCTCGTTTCCGAGCGCGCGCAGATCATGATGCCTTATCATGTTATGCTCGACACCTATGAGGAGGAGCGCCTCAAGGATAAAAAATTCGGCTCGACAAAGAGCGGTATCGCTCCGTTCTATTCGGACAAGTATGCGAAGATCGGCTTCCAGGTCTGTGAGCTGTTCGATGAGGAATATCTCAGAGAAAAGCTCGAAAGAGTCTGCGAAGTGAAGAATCTGCTGCTCGAGCATGTCTATCACAAGCCGACTCTCGATGTGGACGAACTGTTCGACCACATGATGAAGCTTCGCGAGATGGTCAGACCCTATGTCGCGGACACCGGCAAGATCATCCGCCAGGCTGTCAAGGACGGCAAGAACATTCTTCTTGAAGGTCAGCTCGGCTCGCTCAAGGATCCCGATTTCGGCATTTATCCCATGGTCACATCGTCGTCGACCCTCGCGGGCTTCGGCGCCGTCGGCGCAGGCATCGCGCCCTATGAGATAAAGGAGATAGTCACCGTCACCAAGGCTTATTCGAGCGCCGTCGGAGCGGGCGAATTCGTCAGCGAGATATTCGGCGAAGAGGCGGAGAAGATGAGAAACCACGGCGGCGACGCCGGCGAATACGGCGCAACGACCGGCAGACCGCGCCGCATGGGCTGGTTTGACTGCGTCGCGACCCGCTACGGCTGCGAGGCTCAGGGCGCAACTCAGGTCGCGCTCACCGCGCTCGACTGCCTGTCGTATCTCGACGAGATAAAGCTCTGCGTCGGCTATGAGATAGACGGCGAAGTCACAAAGGACTTCCCTGTCACCTCGCGCCTTAAAAAGGCAAAGCCCGTCTATGTCACCATGCCCGGCTTCAAGTGCGACATCCGCGGCATAAGAGAATTCGATAAGCTTCCCAAGGAGGCTCGGGACTATGTCCTCTTCATCGAGAAGGAGATCGGCGTGCCGATAAAGCTCGTTTCCAACGGACCGAGAAGAGAAGAGATTATAGTCAGATAAAAAAGGGTGGATATCATGCAGGACAATCATGAGAAAGTTCTCGTGCTGGACTTCGGCGGCCAGTACAATCAGCTCATCGCGCGCCGCGTCAGAGAGCACAATGTCTACGCCGAGATAAAACCGTACAGCCGCATAACCGTCGACGAGATAAAGGCGGCGGGCTATGTCGGAATAATATTCACGGGCGGACCCAACAGCGTCTATGACGAGAGCTCGCCCCACTATTCGCCCGAGATACTCGACGCGGGCATCCCCGTGCTCGGCATCTGCTACGGCGCTCAGCTTATCGCATATATGGCGGGCGGCGTTGTCAAAACGAGCGGCTCGAAGAGTGAATACGGCAAGATAGATATGACCCGCAGCAAGGACAGCCGACTGCTCAAAAATATCCCCGAGGATACGAGCGTCTGCTGGATGAGCCACACGGACTATATCAGCAACCCGCCCGAGGGCTACAAAGTGACTGCCGTCACGCACGACTGCCCCTGCGCGGCGATGGAGAACGATGAGAAGAGAATCTACGCCGTTCAGTTCCATCCCGAGGTCATGCATACGCAGTACGGCGAGGAGATATTCAAAACATTCCTCTTTGATATCTGTGGCTGTAAGGGCGACTGGGTCATGTCAAGCTTCGTCGAAGAGCAGGTAAAGCACCTGCGCGAGAAGATAGGCAACCAGACCGTGCTCTGCGCCATGTCCGGCGGAGTCGACAGTTCTGTTGCCGCCGTGCTCCTGCACAGAGCGGTCGGCAAGCAGCTGACCTGCGTTTTCGTTGACCACGGTCTGCTCAGAAAGAACGAGGGCGACGAGGTCGAGCACATCTTCCGCGAACGCTTTGACATGAAGCTCGTCAGAGTCAACGCCCAGGAGCGTTTCCTCACCAAGCTCGCAGGCGTGACCGAGCCGGAGAAGAAGAGAAAAATTATCGGCGAGGAGTTTATCCGCGTCTTTGAAGACGAGAGCAAGAGGCTCGGCAGGATGAATTTCTTCGTTCAGGGCACAATATATCCCGATGTTATCGAGAGCGGCGTGGGCGACGCGGCGGTCATCAAGAGCCACCACAATGTCGGCGGACTGCCCGACCACATCGATTTCGATGAGCTCTCGAGCCCCTGCGCGACCTGTTTAAGGACGAGGTCCGCAAGGTCGGACTCGAGCTCGGCATCCCCGAGGATCTTGTCTGGCGTCAGCCGTTCCCGGGTCCCGGACTTGCCGTGCGTATCCTCGGCGACATCACCGAGGAGAAGCTCAATATTCTCAAGGATGCGGACGCTATCTTCCGCGAGGAAGTCAAAATCGCCGGCATCGACCGCGACATCAACCAGTATTTCGCGGTGCTTACCAACGTCCACAGCGTCGGCGTTATGGGCGACGCGAGAACCTACGACAGCCTTATCGCGCTGCGCGCAGTGACTACCGACGACTTCATGACCGCAGACTGGGCGCGCATCCCGTTTGATGTGCTCGCAAAGGTCTCAAACCGCATCACCAACGAGGTCAAGGGAGTCAACCGCGTAGTCTACGATGTCACTACAAAGCCCCCGGCAACGGTGGAGTGGGAATAGTTCCCTTTGGTTTAGATGTGCCGAAAAAGCTCAGTATTTATGCGGGTTTCGGGACTCGGCACTTTTCGAGTAACCGTTTTTGCAACAGATGAAATAGTAACACTTGGCTTACAACTAAACCTAAAAATCGCATAATTTTTAAGGCTTCTGCCCTGTTAGGGGCGGAAGCCTTTTACATATTCGATAAAAATTCCGTTTTGACATACCGTCAAGGCGGAGAAAAATATATTAAATGAGAGAAATTTTCTTAGCATAAGCATGAAGAAATCATAGAACAACTTGCCTTATATGTTTCTTAGTAACATATAAGTTCTCGCTTTTCTAAGTAAAAACACAATATTTCGAAGCGGCATAGCTTGCTGTTATCATAGCTGTAGGTCGAGTGTTATCAGTCTCGATAACAAACCGATAATACTGCCGGTATAATCATGATAATTTGGATATCTCGAATAATCAAAAACGCCGCGAACAGTACGCTCTTTCTATGTAAAAGCTTTTTTGCTGCTTGCCGTCCGTTTATTCGGCCGACGCAAACTCCTTAAAATGATTATATAACTGATTGACATTGAGGCTTGCTATATCGACAAGCGAGTATTGCCGTTGCAAATATTTGACGAACTCGCAGCCCAGATAATAGCCAACATCGCTGTGATTTTTGTAGCTGCACCAATCCCCGAAGAAATCCTGCGTGCTGATATTTTTGTCGATGCGGCGGAGATATTCACGCTTTATTTCGGCTTCGTTTTCCTTGCACCAATCGAGCCAGCCGTTTTGATTTTGATGATAGTATCTGTCATCTTGGCATAAAATATGTTCGCAGGCCATGGCAAGTCCCTCTTGATAGAGCTGAGCCAGTGAATTTTCGCCCTCTGACCGAGCCTCGGGATAGAGATTCCCGTAGGTTTTATGCCATATGTGGCCTATTTCATGAAAAATCAGAGCCTGCATGGCGGATTCATCCTGCCAATTCAACTCGATAATTTTTTCTATTCCGAGCAAAACCGCGTCTCTGCCGTCAAGCGATGTCGCCCAGCCCGCGCCGTTGCACAGCCCCAAATAGAGAATAATATCCGTCTCGACGCCGTTTTCAAAAAGCCGCTCTATATTGCTCGCAAGCTTGTCGGTCACGGCGACAAAGGAGTCGTTTGCCGCAATCGCCGCGTCCCTGTTGAGCAGCACGTTATTGACTACGGGCAGCACATCATTATTGAAATCATATTCCCTCGAATCCCGTTCGCATTTTTCGCCAAGCTCCGGCGAAATCGCGCGGGCGTATACTCTCCATGCATCCAAATCAAAGGCGCTGTTCTTAAAGCAGCCGGGTATTTTATCAAAAGTATTTATTATTCTCATAGCTCTGTTCCTGCGATTCTCTCAAATTATTTTACCTGCTTTGACATATGCATTTCGCCGTCGCACTCGAAGCCGATGGCGGAGTAGAGCTTTTGCGCGGCAGTGTTATCGCTGCCCGTCAACAGCTCGAAGCTGTGGAGCGGGTATATTTTTTTGCAGTATTCCTGCGCGAAGGTCAACATTTCCCGCGCGACTCCCCGCCCGCGATACTCGGGACGGACATAGACCTCAGTTATCTCGGGCATATATTCGTCGTAGCAGAACGATTTTTTCAGCTGAACGCAGACGAAGCCGGCGAGCCGTCCTCCGTCGCCGTCCGCAACGATGACAACCTCGCGCCTGTTTGTAAGAAGCGAGGCGCGAATGCTTTCTTCCGTAGTCTTGCCCTTGCCGTTGAACTCTGCATTGAGGCGCTCAAGCTCTCCCGCATCGCCGACCGATGCCAATCTTATCATCTTATTATCTCTCCCCAGAGTTTTGTGCCCGCATTATAGCATATTTTTTCCAAAATGTAAATGCTCGGAGGAGGTGAAAGGCTGCTGATGGGCTGTGAGTGTTAGGCGAATCGGGATTTGCGGATATAAGTATCGGCAACGGTCAACCTCCGTAATATTGGAAATCATCACAACCTTGCTGAAGCTGATGTTATCCGCCCGCGAAGTTCGCACAATTTTATTCCTTCTCAAAACTCACAGTCTTTTCTTTCATCGAGATTTTCCCGACCCGATAGCTGTAATCCGCAAGCTCCTTTTTGAAGTTCAGAAACGAGTGGTCTATCGGCACGCCAGCTATATTTTGTATTTCATCAAAAGTGAGCTTCAGCGACTGCGCGCCGCTGTTTTTTGACATATTCCCAGAGTGCGTTGTATTTGCTCATTTTTTCGCCTCGTTATTCGTCAATATAGCTGTTTCTCTTTCCGAGCACCCACGGGATATCCGCATCGAAGTCGAGCTGAACGACAGGAAGCGGAAAATCCGGTTCCAACATGTCGATACGGTCGCTGAATGAAATTACGAAATTTGGCGAGAGCGGATATGTTGCTTTTTCGTCCCAACAAGCTGTTGAGTCACTCGTCGGTTTCCATGCGCTTTTGCCGCTGAGTAAAGTTCCGCAGATGTGGCAAAAGCCACCGTAGTACAGCGTGTTTTCGTCTTTGGCGCAATAGACATAACATTCGCAGATTTTTTTCATGTCAACGCCGAGCGCGGAAAAAAAGTCCCGGATATTCTGCGAAAGTTCGTCGACGGCTCTCTCGAAGTTAAAACACCCGTCGCATTGGCATTCCTCGCTGACCGTTTTGGCGCGGTTATAAAATTGCTTCGTCTTTTCAACATCAACATCGATTTTGTATTCGCCGAATTGAAATATCAATCTACGCACCTCCGATATGCCGATTTTCTTTGATTATATCAGCAAAGCGCGAAAAAATCCACCGGAATATGCCAAAAGGACGCAGTTTGCACTGCGTCCTTTTTTCTGTTCTGTTGTGCTTATCAGCTGCGTTTTTTGCCCTTTTGCTGATTCGCGCTGTGGCAGGAGCCTGCCATAGCACAGTGGGCACAGTTGCAGCCGCAGGAGGATTTGCCTTTCTTTTTATCCTTGACAAGATTATATATAATCAGTGCCACGATAACGGCAAGCACAAGGCATATTATAATGGTTGCAATATTCTTTGATAACCACGCGAGCATTTGAAAAGACTCCTTTCACAGATTGGTTTTTGCTTTATTTCGTAACCTTTACATCGGAGGTCAACTTCGTAGCTTCCTTGTAAGGACGCACGAGCATGAAGATTATCAGGGCGAGGAAGATGAACGCGAACACAAGGCTTACGATATCAACTGCGCCGTGGATGTTGCCGGTGAAGAGGTTGCCGAACTGATTTATCATAAGGGAGATAACATAGGCGAAGCCGCACTGATAGCCGATTGCGAACCAGGTCCACTTTGCGCTGTTCATCTCACGCTTGATAGCGCCGATAGCTGCGAAGCAGGGAGCGCACAGGAGGTTGAAGACGAGGAACGAATAAGCGGTTATGCCGGTGAACGCCTTTGCAAGGGTTGCATAAACGTTGCCCTCTGCGCCGTAGAGAATGCCCATCGTACCGACGATGTTCTCTTTTGCGACAAGTCCGGTGATCGAAGCGACGGTAGCCTGCCAGTTGCCCCAGCCGAGCGGAACGAATATCCAGGCGATAGCCGAGCCGACCTTTGCGAGCAGGGACTGATCAAGCTGATCCTCTGCAAGCATTCCGAAGTGGCCGTCTACGAAGCCGAAGTAAGAGGTGAACCAGACAACGATAGTTGAAAGAAGGATGATTGTACCTGCCTTCTTGATGAAGGACCAGCCGCGCTCCCACATGGAGCGGAGGACGTTCTTGAGGGTCGGCCAGTGATAGGTGGGAAGCTCCATAACGAACGGAGCAGGATCGCCGGAGAACATCTTTGTCTTCTTGAGCATGATGCCCGAGCAGATGATAGCCGCCATGCCGATGAAGTAAGCGGAGGTCGATACCAGAGCGGAGCCGCCGAAGAGCGCGCCTGCGATCATGGCGATGAACGGTACCTTAGCGCCGCAGGGGATGAAAGTTGTTGTCATTATGGTCATACGGCGGTCGCGCTCATTTTCAATGGTACGCGAAGCCATGATTCCGGGAACGCCGCAGCCGGTGCCGATAAGCATCGGGATGAAGGATTTGCCGGAGAGACCGAACTTGCGGAATATACGGTCAAGGACGAATGCGATACGAGCCATGTAGCCGCACGCCTCAAGGAATGCGAGGAGCAGGAACAGGACGAGCATCTGGGGCACGAAGCCGAGCACCGCGCCCACGCCCGCTACGATACCGTCGTTGATGAGACCGCTGAGCCAGTCGGCCGCGCCGACCTTTTCAAGTCCGTTACCGACGAGAACCGGAATGCCGGGCACCCACACGCCGTAAGCGGCGGGATCGGGCTCGTCGAAGCCCTTCTCTTCAAGGTACTTGACAGCGTCAACATAGGTCATGCCTACCGTTGCTTCTTTGTCAGCCTTGGAGAGGCTTGCGGGGATTGCCGAATAATAAGCGGTCATGGCGTTGACGGCGAGGGTCTCTTCATCCTCAACATCAACCGTTGCGGTGTCCGCTGTGGGCTGATAGGCTTTCATCTCGGCGAGAGCTTTGTCGGCGTCAAAATCTTCTGCGCCGAAATCAATGCCGGTGAATGCTCTGACAGCCTCGGTAGCGGCGGTGTAGTCGTCAGCGTCGGTCGAATAGGCCTTCGAGCCGATGCCGAACCCTCCGTCGTTCATCCAGTCGGTCGCGAACGAGCCGACAGTGACCATGGAGATGTAGTAGACGAGGAACATGATAACTGCGAATATCGGAAGTCCGAGCCAGCGGTTAGTGACCACCTTATCGATCTTGTCGGAGGTCGAAAGCTGACCGACGTTCTTCTTTTTGTAGCAGGCTTTTATGATAGATGCGATATAGATATATCTCTCATTCGTGATGATGGACTCTGCGTCGTCATCCATCTCTTTCTCTACCGCCTGAATGTCGCCCTCGATGTGCTCAAGGGTCGCCTTGTCGAGATTGAGCTTTGCAAGCACCTTGTCGTCGCGCTCAAAAATCTTTATAGCGTACCATCTCTGCTGCTCCTCGGGCAGGCCATGGACGGCAGCTTCTTCGATGTGGGCGATGGCGTGCTCGACGGAGCCCTCAAATGTGTGCATCGGAACAGTTTTAGTGCTCTTTGCAGCCTCAATGGCAACCTCGGCAGCGTCCATGACTCCGTCACCTTTAAGGGCGGAAATCTCGACTATCTTGCAGCCGAGCTGGCGGGAGAGCTCATCGACGTTTATCTTGTCGCCGTTCTTCCTGACGACGTCCATCATGTTGATGGCGATAACAACGGGGATGCCGAGCTCGGTCAGCTGGGTGGTGAGATAGAGGTTTCTTTCGAGGTTCGTACCGTCGATTATGTTAAGTATAGCGTCCGGGCGCTCATCGATAAGATAGTTTCTCGCGACGACTTCCTCAAGGGTATAGGGCGAGAGCGAGTAGATACCGGGAAGGTCGGTGATGATAACGCCGTCATGCTTTTTGAGTTTTCCTTCTTTTTTCTCAACCGTAACGCCCGGCCAGTTACCGACGAACTGGTTCGAACCGGTGAGAGCGTTGAACAATGTGGTTTTACCGCTGTTGGGGTTACCCGCAAGAGCAATGCGTAAATCCATTTTGATAGCCTCTCTTTCTTGAAATTATATCAGCTTTTCTGCGCGGGGTCTTATTCGACCTCGATCATGTCCGCGTCGGCCTTTCTGAGCGAGAGCTCATAGCCGCGCACCGTGATCTCGACCGGATCGCCGAGAGGCGCGACCTTACGGATATAGACCTCCACGCCCTTGGTCAGTCCCATGTCCATGATGCGGCGCTTTGTTGCGCCCTCTCCGTGGAGCTTGACTACCTTGACCGTTTCGCCGATCTTAGCCTGCCTGAGAGTTTTCATTGCTTATATCCTCCTTTTGTGCAATTTTATTCATTTGGTATATGTACTGCGCCGCAGCGCCGTCATATCATGATTTTCTTCGCCATCTCTTCGCTGATGGCAACGCGCGACTCCTTGACGTTGACTATAACATTTCCGCCCAGGGCGTTGACTACCTTTACAGTGCCGCCGACGACAAATCCGAGATTTTCGAGATGCTGTTTTACTTCCGGGCTGCCGCCTATCTTCTTGATGATATTCTCTTCGCCGACCTGTGCGAACATCAAAGGCATCATATTGAGTCCCTCTTCCTCTTTTGTATTTCCGGAATTAGCATACGCTAACCTTGGGGCTTTAAAATTGATTAGCACCCGCTAACCGTGATATATGGTACTCCTATACTTGTTCCCTGTCAATAGGCTTTTTTCAATTTTTTGCCGTAAAACGCAATTTCGGCGACATCCACAAATGATTAGCTTATGCTAACCGCCTGCTTTGGACATTTCATACATATCTTCCCGCCCTTGATTTTTCCTAAGTGAAGTGATATCATACCTTTAATATATAACAATATACACACCTAAAAGGGAGGAACAGATATGCATCTTCAGGAATCGGGCGAAATGTATCTCGAAACCGTCTATGTGCTTTCAAAAAACGGCGTTGTGCGCTCGCTCGATGTCGCCGAATATATGGGATTTTCAAAGCCGAGCGTCAGCCGCGCTGTCGGACTTCTCAAACAGGGCGGCTATCTTCTCATGGACAAGGACGGGTATCTGACCCTCACCGACTCGGGGCTCGATGTGGCGAAGAAAATATATGAGCGCCACACCCTGCTCTCGAAGTTCCTCGTCCGTCTCGGCGTTGACGAAAAGACTGCCACCGAAGATGCGTGCAAAATGGAGCACGACATCAGCGACGAGTCGTTTTCGGCGATAAAAGAACACGTCCGCAGGAACATGAAAAATGCAGATGAATAAAGAAATTTTTGCTCAAACCGATAGGCTCGTGCTGAGAAAATTCAATCGGAATGATTATTTCAATCTGTGCGGAATATTGCAGGACGAAAAAAACAATGTACGCATATGAGAGCGCCTTTTCGGACAGTGAAGCGCAGGCGTGGCTCGACAATCAGCTACACCGCTACCGTGAAGAAGGCGTCGGGCTATACGCAGTCGAGCTCAAAGACGGCGGCAGATGTGCTCGTCTTCATGGCGCTCATAGCGTCTATCTGCATCGGTGAGATTTTCGCCGCGGGCGAAATCGCGTTTATCATGCAGCTCGGCGCTCTGCTTGAAGAGCTGACGGTGGCGAGGGCACAGCCTCGTTCGCGGCAAAGGTGATTGACATCTATTGCAGGTAAACCCCAAGACAAGAACAAAAACACCCACGAGATCTGCGAATGCAGAGATAAATTCAATTTTGTCGGATTGCCTATTTCAATAAAATTACAAAAACCGACCGCGATGGGAAACCGAAGCGGTCGGTTTTTATATTCTCTTCTGAGCGAAAACTTATTCTGCCTCTTCGCTCTCAAAGGTTTTTGCAACCTCCCTGAGCAGCTCGCGTATGGGCAGGTGCTGAGGACACGAGTGCTCGCACTTTCCGCAGCCGATGCAGTCCGACGCTTTGCCGTGATTCTCGGTGTAGACCTCATAGTAGCAGTCCGAGTTCCAGTCGCGGCAGAGCTGCTTTGCGTTCATGCACGAGAACAGGTCGGGGATAAGGATATGCTCGGGGCAGCCGTCCGTGCAGTAGCGGCACGCGGTGCAGGGGATGGTATGGGTCGCGCGTATAACGTCGCAGACCTCCGCTATCGCCCGTCTCTCCTCGTGGCTCAGGGGCTTAAAGTCCTTCATAAACGACAGGTTGTCGTTCATCTGCTCTAAGCTGCTCATGCCGGAGAGCACCATGAATACGCCGTCGAAATCCGCTGCGTAGCGTATCGCGTAGCTCGCCGGGCTGCCGCCGTGAAGAGCGTCGAATATAGCCTTGCCCTGCTCGGGAATGTCGGCGAGTTTTCCGCCCTTGACAGGCTCCATGACTATTACGGGCTTGTTGTGCTTGCGGCAGACCTCGTAGCACAGGCGCGCCTGAACAGCGGGATCGTCGAAGTCAATGTAGTTGAGCTGGATCTGAACCACATCAATCTCCGGGTATTCGTTAAGCATCTCGTCGAGTACGTCGGCGGTGTCGTGGAACGAGAAGCCGACGTGCTTTACCTTGCCCTCTTTTTTCAGCTCGAACGCATGCTCATAGGCGTGCAGCTTCTTGTATTTTTCAAATATCGACTTCGTCTGCGAGTGCAGGAGGTAGAAGTCAAAGTAGTCCACTCCGCAGCTCTCGAGCTGCTTTTCAAACAACGGGCGTATCTCGTCCTCGCTGTTAAACAGCGAATCGGAGAGCTTGTCGGTGAGAATGAAGCTGTCGCGGGGATAGCGCTTTACGACGCAGTCGCGTATCGCCGTCTCGCCCTGACCGCCGATGTAGACGCGTGCGGTGTCGAAATAGTTGAAGCCCTGTGCCATGAACTCGTCAACCATCTTCGTGAACTCGGCGTAGTCGACCTTTTCGCCGTCCATGGGCAGTCGCATGCAGCCGAAGCCGAAATTTTTCTTTACATCGGGGAATGTGCTCATTTTATGTCTCCTCCCGTGAATTAATTTTATCTCGTCAAATATATAATGCACTCTGCGGGGCGTGCAGTCAAGGGGAAAAAATCAAACTTTTTGTGAAGAAAACTCCCCTGCGGGAAAGTATGTCACTGCTTTTTCCCGAGCTCAAAATGAGCGGCGAATTTTTTGAACAGCGGCGTAAAGTCGAAATATTTATCAAACAGGCGGCAGAAGAAGCCGATTATCGTACCGTTTATCGAGGCGATAACGAGCGTGCCCCAGCCGATGCCCTCAAAGCGCCTGAAAAACGCGAGCGACATTATCGCCGCCACCGCGAGGCAGGATAAATCGAAGCAGGTCTTGAATCGCGACAGCTTTATGCCGAACTTTCCGCTGACGCCCTTGACGAAGAAGTCGTAGACCTGCGGATAGAGATAGGTTTTGTAAAACATCGCGACCGAGAATGAGGTCAGCAGCACGCCGAGGATAAAAAGAAGTATTCTTATCGGCATGGACATGCTCCCGGGCGGGGTGACATTAGGATTAAAGAACGGGATGCACCGCCAGAGATCGAGCGCCGCGCCGTAGATAAGGCAGGTCACGAACGACGAGAGATACACCGCCCTGAATCCGCGCATGACGATGCAGAAGATAATAAACAGCCCCGCCTGAATTACATATTCCGCCTGGCCGAATGTGAGAATTCCGACTTTCAGGCTCAGAAGATATGCCGGCGCGACTATCATCGACACGCCGAAGTTCGCCGCCGTGAGCATTGCGACCGCGAGCGAGAGCAGGGCAACGGCGAGGATATAAACGACCTCGCTCGGAATTTTCAGCTTCCTGTTTTGCAAAATAATCCCTCTTTTCATCAAAAAAGCCACGCACCGAAAAGGTGCATGGCGAAAAATAAACCCGTCAGGTTCGGAAAAATCCACACGATTTTGGTATATTATATTACATAATCTGCCATGTGTCAACGCGCGCGGCGCAGTTTTGCAATACCTGCCGCGAGCAATGATACTGAAACCGCGAGCGTGAATATTAAAATGAGCAGATATACATTGCCGTTTGCGAAATGCGCCCAGTCGGCGAAATTCACGGCGTAGTTCGCGCCCTCTACGCTACCGAGCACAGCGGTGAGAAAACGCGGCAGAGCATATATAACCGAGCCGAACGCGAGGACATCTATAGAGGCGTTTATCAGCGGGTGCTTGCAGATAATATGCATGACGGCAGTCACCGCGAATGGAATAAATGAATAGAGCACAATGAGCAGTCCCTTGGGCAGGCTGAATACATTCGTTATTCTTGCCGCCGAAACGAGCAGGGCTAGGCAGGCGAAGAACAGCAAAAAGTATACGGCGGGAATAAATCTGCGTCCCCTTGCGGGCATATAGCGCCTGAGCAAAAACGGCGCGAACACCGCGATATACCCGAGCAGAGTGCCGAGCGCGGCGGCGCCGAACCAATTCTGCCCGTATTTTGCGCAGCAGATGACAAAGAGCAGAACGAGCGAGAGATAGGTCGAGCCCGTGAACACCGCGAGCTTATGCTTTTCGGTAAAGCGCGTAAATGTCGGAACGAACGAAAACGCCGTCAACAGACTGCCGAAAACCACGGGGAAGAAAGTAAACCTGTGATTCACCGCGAGGTCGCATATGAAACATATAATAAGCGCCAGCGCATACGCGCCCGTGAAGCCCCAAAAGAAGGTCTCGATAATCTTTCTGTATACGCGCGCGTTTCTTTTCATCTCGTGATACTCCGTGTCGTTCGCGCCGCTTATCAGCTCATGCTCCGAGATGTCGAGTACCGAACAGATATCGGGTATCATCGTTATGTCGGGATAGCTTTTGCCCTTCTCCCATTTTGATATTGCGGATTCGCTGAGGAAAAGTTTTTCTGCGAACTCCTTTTGGGTCATCCCCTTTTCGTTTCGCTTTTGACGCAAAAACTGACCGAATGTTGATTTGTTGACCATTTCGATCACCTCCGCTGCATATCATAGCACCGCCCGCAGTATTTGTCACGGGAGTGTCAGTCAAGTCGCCGTTTTTGGGGCAATTTACCGCCGGTCGAGGGGTAAATTGCCCTCTCCGTTTCGCGAAATTATTGCAAACATATTATAGAATATAATTTTGCGGCAAGTCAATACTTTTGCAGGCGGCAAAATATTCTGTTTTGCGTGTCATATCAATTTTTGCTTTACTTTGTGTGTTACTTTTTGTATAATGTTATGTGTATAAAATTAACTTTTTTGATAACGAGGTTTTTGTATGCTGCAATTTGAAGAGTTGAGACTTGAACTCAACGATAATAAACAGAAGCTCTCCGAGCTGCGCGAGGCTCTCGGTCTCGATGCGCTTAAAGAAGAGATTGCGAAACTTGAGGAGCAGACCGCCGCAGAGGAGTTCTGGGGCGATATCGAAAATTCACAGAAGGTGCTCCAGAGAATAAGCCAGCTTAAAAATAAGGTCGCGGCTTATACTTCGCTCGAGACCGCTTTTGACGACACGATGACCCTTATAGAGCTCGCCGACGAGGAGGAGGATCTCTCCATGTTCGACGAGTGCCGCGAGGGTGTTACAAAATTTGAGGACGAGCTAGAGAAGCAGACCCTCAGCACGCTTCTGAACGGCGAATACGACGCGAAGAACGCACTGCTGACTTTCCACGCGGGCGCGGGCGGAACCGAGGCACAGGACTGGACGCAGATGCTCGTCCGTATGTATCAGCACTGGGGCGAGAAGCACGACTTCAAGGTCAGCATGCTCGACGGCGACGAGGCGGGTCTCAAATCCGCAGTTCTGCTCGTCGAGGGCGAGAATGCATACGGCTATCTCAAGGGCGAGATGGGCGTTCACCGCCTTGTCCGTGTCTCCCCGTTCGACTCATCGGGACGCAGACACACATCTTTCGCTTCCCTCGAAGTCATGCCCGAAATCGATGACAATATAGAAGTTGAAATAAATCCCGACGATCTGAAGGTCGACACCTACCGCG
>OGOB01000601.1_pt1 | contig 17303 bp, 11 predicted proteins | sample 1573611 | NCBI WGS metagenome assembly OGOB01 (sample SAMEA2582016, study PRJEB24529) | metagenome | biome: Human gut stool | place: China | collected 2011 | reverse complement strand
CCGATATCCTCGCAGAGGAGGTATATGTTGCCATTCTTGTACGCGTCCGTATTCTTCCACTCCGGAGAGAGATTGGCCAGCATCCTGCCGTAATCACCGGAGGAGTATGTGCCGGAATCCAGGATCACTATGCACGATGGGTTGTATTTGGTCACGTATTCCGACGTGAGGTGCGCCCATCCGTTCATCTCCGATGCCACATTGTTCCCGTTCAGGGAGGACAGCATATCGCTCACGTACGTGTACGACCCTGCGACAGTGGGCGATGCGTCGGTATTGAGCGTCACCATAACCGAGGTACCGGCCCCTCCCGAGACCGCGGACCTTATGGAGTTCATCGCATAGGTCATGCTTTCTATGACATCCAGGGCACGCATCCCGTAGTTCATGGCGACTCCCGTTATGAAGATGTTGTCAATGATGGATTTCTCATCCTCCGCATTGTAAAGTACGACCGAGTTTACCTCGGAGTTGCGCAGGGTCTTCGCGACCTGTACCTGATTGTATTGGGAACCGTCGCAGATCACCATATCGGGACCCCTGTGCATTATGGACTCGTAGCTCGGATCCGTATATGTCCCCACGACGGCGATGGAACCGTTGTCGCGACCTGCGACCACGGACGACGGATAGTTGCTGTAGCTGTCGGTACCGACGATGAGGGAGACCGCATTCATCGACGCGACGATCTCCGTACATACGGGTGAGAGGGTCACCATGCTGGAGGGCTGGGAGTATCCGTAGATGGATGTACCGGTGGCATCCACGGCCACGGCAGGTTCCGCATCCTTCTCCGTATAGGCCCACACCGTCACGGTGTAATCGGAGGCCTTTATGCCGTATCCGTCCGACCTGGTGAAGGATGTGCTCTTCTTCTCCACATACCACAGGCCCCAGGAGTGGGTGGGGTCGTTGGAATACGTCGCGGATCCGTCGTATACGGACTCCAGCTTACCGTCCTCCCCCATGGTGTATGTATACCCGTGCTTCTCCGAGGCCTTGACGAGAAGTTCCACCGGGTCGTCGGTCTCCTTGTAATCCACATCAGTCCAAGAGGTCTTGTATCCTCCGAAATCGACGACGACCCCCTCGGACTGATAGAGGGTGGCGTTGGACCCGAGACCGTTCAGCGATACGGCCAGGATGGTACCTGCAAGGATGACGGCCACCGTCATGAAGACTTTCGTCTTCATCATCTTGGATTGCCATCCGGATCTGCCGGAAGGCCTCTTTTCGTGTATCCAGGAGTTATCCACCATGGGGTCCATGCTCCGTTACGGACGCATCCGATATTTCCTCTTGCGAGTACTTGACTGGCGGAATAATCCCTTTCTCAGTATAAGTACAATTCGGATTATACATCCAATATCAGATTAACCTTCATCAAATACTATCATCCGACGATCTGGCCAGCAGACGTGCGCGCCCTGCGTGGTTTACAATTGTTCAAAAAAGTCATAAGTCCGCAGACACCGGTAAACGATTAAGACGGATGAACCGATTCCATGTCCCGATGACGAAGGAAGAAGACGAGAAGACCGTCGAAAGGATATTGGAAAGGGTGAGGAAGGTCTGCGGATTCATCCCCGTGACGAACCAGATCCTCTCCGAACGTCCGGACCTGTTCATACCCTACTCGTCCCTCAGCGGGGCGATATTCGAGAACGAGACCAAGTTCGACAAGAAGACAAAACACCTGCTGGCACTTGCGGCCGCCGCCGCGATGGGGAGCGAACACTGCATCAGGAACCAGATGAGGGAGTCCGTCGCCTTGGGTGCCACCGAGGAGGAGGTCCTCGAGGTCCTCGTGATCGCAGCCTACATGGGGATGACCCGGAGTCAGTCGTACTCGTTCCGCGCCTATGCGGAGCAGTTCGGCAGAAAGTTGGAATGACCTGAGGATGTTGGAATTTAGGTATACCTATACTTTTTATAGTACAACATACTAACTATACACCATGGTCACAATCACCGCTGACGCGGAGAAGTTCATAGACGAGCTTCTCGAGAAGAACCAGAAGACCGGATGGGGCATCAAGGTGTACCTCTCCGGATACGCGTGCTCCGGACCCCAGTTCGGCATGTCCTTCCAGGAGAAGGCAGCAGAGGGGGAGAAGGTGGACAACAGCGCATCCAGCTTTGCGATGTTCTATGACGAGGAGACCGAGAAGGCACTGCAGGACTGTGTCATCGAGTTCGTGGACGACCCCAACTTCGGAACCGGTCTCTCCATCCGCAACCCCAACTTCAACGGTTGCGCATCCTGCGGCGGCGGATGCGGATCCTACTGAGATCAATCGAGTAGGACGGTTGGGCTATTGCCCAACCGGACCTCTCACACCACCGAGCGTACCAGTCGGTACTCGGCGGTTTCAAACCATTTCTCTACATTTCCTTGAATGAAATACATGCCCAGGTCTTTCAGGACCTTGTTGGATAATCCGTATCGGGTATGCTGTTCGCTCCCGGGATACCTTCGGTTTCCGACCTGTTCTTTCCCGGGCAGCTTTCCGTTGTTTTCTGATTTACGCACATATCCGACCTTCCTTCGATTCTGGACACTTGGTTTGATTCGGCCCTTCCTTCCCGAACCTTCCTCCGAACATTCTCTGGGAGTACTATGGCCTCTGCTGACTTCTCGAATCCTCAGACATCCCTCGCGGAATGTGCTGTCCCTCCGACGGAGGGACCTGGATGCGAGACCTCCCCAGGTACTAACGAAATCTTTCACCGCATGCAGCCGCCACATTTACACCAGGACAATCCGTGCAGTCTGGGACTTAATCCATAGTTGGGGACTCGTCCATGTCCTGACGCCTACTATGTGGTTCTTGTTCATCGACTCGCGGTTTTGCCTCCTCCTTCCTTCAGATCCATCCTCGCGGATGACACCCTTGGATTAAGCTACAGTTCGACTGCAAAGCCTGTTCGGGACTTTCACCCTATAGATTCCGTTCACGCTGGGCGCACAACCAATTCGGGCCTTCGGGCCCGCCTGTTTTTAATAGGGCGGTGTTTACATTATCCCTCAGAATCGGTCACCCCTCGACAACCCTTTTAAATGACCCAGATATTGAAGTGACATAATGGACTATGTCGACGTCCCCGGGATCGCCCCAGACAGATTGGAGAAGAGAAGATACCAATCAGCGATAGCATCTGGATGCCTAGGGGAGAACACACTCGTCATACTCCCTACAGGTCTGGGTAAGACTGCCGTAGCCCTGCTGGTGGCCGCAAGGATCCTGCACAAAGGGAAAAAAGTCCTGATGCTGGCACCTACCAAACCCTTGGTGGACCAGCACAGCGAGTACTTCTCATCCATGCTGCCGGAGACCCGGGTCGGGATGGTCAACGGACACATGCAGCCGAAGAAGAGGAAGGCGATCTTGGAAGACTCGGACCTCGTCGTCTCCACACCCCAATCCGTTTCCAACGACCTCGACAACGGCGTATACGATCTCTCGGATTTCGGCCTCGTCATTTATGACGAGGCCCACAGAGGCACCGGCAACTACGACTATGTGAACGTCGCAGGATATGTCCCCGAAGATGCCGTCTCCATGGGGATGACCGCCTCGCCGGGAAGCGACCTGAAAAAGATCGAGGAGGTATGCGGGAACCTTGGATTGACCCGCATAGATGTCCGTTCCGACGATGACCCAGACGTCTCACCTTATGTCCACGACACATATGTGAATCGCATAGTGGTGAACCTTCCCAAGGACCTCACCGACATATCGGACCTCCTCCGCAAGATGCTCTACAAGGATTTCGGAGACCTTTCGGCCCTTCACCTCACCAATCCGAACTGGCCTGCATCCAAAAAACACATGCTGACGATACAGGGGTCTCTGCAGATGAGACTGCGCAACGGAGAGAAGAGCATGACGTTGTTCCGCGGACTCAGCCTGACCTCCATGTGCATCAAACTCCTGTACGCCATTGAGTTGGCGGAGACCCAGGGGATGTCCCCCCTCCGCGCATTCCTCTCCAAGATCAACGAGAGCGGAGAGGACCCGAAAGGTCCCAAGGCCGACAGGGAGCTCGTCAAAAGAGAGGAATACAAACAGATCTGGCACATAATCGGATCCTCGGATGTGGAGCATCCCAAGGTGTCTCGCATAATGAGCCTGGTAAGCAGAGTCCTCAACTCGGGGGAGAGCTCCAAGATCCTGGTATTCGCCCAATACAGGGAGACATGCGACATCCTGGTGGAGAAATTGTCTCATGTGGAGAATGCTAAAGTCACCAAACTCATAGGACAGGCCAACGGCGGACTGAAACAGAAAGAGCAGATCGAGATGCTGGACCAGTTCCGCAGCGGAGATTTCAACGTCGTGGTGTCGACCTCCGTAGGGGAGGAGGGATTGGACATAACAAGCACGAACGCCGTGATATTCTACGAGCCCGTGTCCTCCGAGATCAGGACGATCCAGAGGAGAGGCCGTACCGGAAGGAAGAACGACGGGGAGGTCTATGTCCTCATCGCGGCAGGTACGATGGACGAGGTTGTCGAAAGTGCCAGCAAGAAGAAGGAGGCCCTCATGAGGCAGAGGTTGGAGACCCTAAGCCGCGACCTCCAGAAGAAACGCCCGGTCGATAGGAGACAGACTGAGATAGACATCTATTGATCTTCAGGGGATGGGATGATGCAGTTCGGGGATCTTGCGGAAGTATTCGACAGGTTGGAGAAAACCAGCAGCCGTCTGGAGATGACGGACATACTGGCCAAATTCTTCAGAAATGTGAAGCCTGAGGAGATCAGAAAGACCATATACCTCTCGGTCGGGAGACTCCACCCGGACTTCGTCCCTCTGGAACTGGGCATGGCCGACAAACTGGTACTGAAGGCGATCGCATCTGTATCCGGGAGAAGGTCGGAGGAGGTCGAGGACCTGTGGACGAAGACCGGCGACCCCGGTGAGGTCGCCGAGATGCTCATTGCCAAGAAGAAACAGATGACCCTGTTCTCCGAACCCCTGTCGTTCCAAAACGTCATCGAAGGCCTCACGGCCATAGAGAACGCATCGGGCAAGGACTCCCAGGACAAGAAAATGAAACTGCTGGCACGTATGCTCCACGACTCGTCGCCCCTGGAAGCCAGATACCTCTGCAGGATAGTCACCGGCAGGATGAGAGTCGGCGCCGGAACCATGACCGCAATGGATGCACTCGCCTCGGCATTCGCCTCCAAGGAGGATCGCCCCGATATAGAGAGGGCGTTCAACATAACGTGCGATATGGGATTGGTGGCGGAGACCCTCGCATCCGGAGGTCTTGATGCCGTGAAGGGGATAGAGGTCTCCGTCGGGAACCCGGTGAAGGTGATGCTCGCAGAACGCCTCCGCTCCCTCCCGGAAATAATGGAAAGATTGGGCGGCAAGTGCGCGTTCGAGTACAAATACGACGGCATCAGGGTACAGGCCCACATAAAGAAGGGGCCGGGAGGATTCGTAAAGCTGTTCTCAAGGCGTCTGGAGGACCTCACCTCCAATTTCCCGGACATAGGGGAAGCTCTTCTGAGACAGCTGAAGGGGAGGGAGGCAATAGTCGAGGGCGAGTGTGTAGCATACGATCCGGACACCGGGACCCTCCAACCTTTCCAGAACGTGACCCACCGGCGTAAGAAACACGGCATGGAGAAGGCGGTGGAGGACATCCCCGTCCGCATATTCCTTTTCGACATGCTCTACTGCGACGGCGAGGACTATACCCTGAAACCGTACTCCTTCCGCAGGATGAGGCTCGAATCGTCCTTCAAAGACGACGACTCCGAAAGATACGACCGTATTGGGTATACCTCCAGGGCCATAATCGATTCGGACGAGAAGGCCCAGGAGTTCTTCGACGGGGCCATAGCGGCCAGATGCGAAGGGATAATGGCCCTGGAGGTATACCGAGGATTCGGTATACCGGGCGGGGTCGAGAGGATTCCTCTGGATCAAATACAAGAAGGACTACACCCAGGCACTCGTGGATTCTTTCGATCTGACGGTGGTAGGGGCGTTCTACGGCATGGGCAAACGCGCCGGGAAATACGGCGCCCTGCTGATGGCCGCATACGACCCGGACACCGGAAGGTTCGGTACCGCATGCAAGCTGGGAACGGGTTTCGACGATGCCTTCCTCGACGCCATGCCCGGCCTTCTGGAGAAGTACAGGTGCGAGACGAAGCCCGCATCCCTGGATGCGGAGATGGTCCCGGACGTATGGTTCATCCCCGGGGTCGTCCTGGAGGTGACGGCTGCGGACATCAGCCTGAGCCCCATACACACCATAGCCTACGGGACTGTTAAGGAGGACGCAGGACTAGGGCTCCGCTTCCCACGGTTCACCGGAAGGGTGAGGGACGACAAGACCCCGGAGCAATGCACCACCGCCTCGGAGATCGTAGAATTCTACCGTATACAGGAAGACCGTGACAACGGCGATGTAAAATGAAGACCCGGTCCCGTTTCCGGTGTCCGGTAAGTGGTTTAAAAAAAGGTCATCCCTTCAGGAGCAGCCTGCCTTCCTGAGGGCGAACACGATTATCCCGATGGCGAGCACCGCAAGTATGACGGCGGCGACATAGATGAACATGCTGTCCACGTCATCGGAAGGCTCCACGATAGCGGATGTGTATGAGCTGGTGGCTGCGGTCGGGAGGAGGGAATAGTAGCCCCATCCCCAGTCGTAATATTGTCGGCCTCTGCGGGAGCGGAGAACTGGTACTGGTCGAACACGATGGAGAACACGGTGCTCTCGGAGTAGTTGTTGGTCGGAACCCATTTCTCGCCCTGGGCGTAATAGATGGCGAATCCGTAGTACGGATCAGTATAGAACGTGCCGCTGACCTTGTACTCCACACCGTTTGCGGTTATGGACTTGACCCAACCGGTCTCGGTGATGTCATATGTGAATCCCCTGGCATCGAGTGCGGACTTCAGAGCGGCGGCGAAGGCCTCGGAGGTGAGTTCCTTGGCATCCTGGGAGGGGATCCACGTGTTGATGCTGTCGGTACCGTTGTTCAGCTGGAGGTTGAAGCACCACTCGCTGCATACAGGGACGGACGGAAGAAGGGAATAGTAATAGTTGTAGTTGTTGTAGTATATATCTGGATTCTCAGGTGCGGAGAACAGATACTTGTCGAACACGATCGCAAACATACTGCCTTCATTGTATTCTTCCGTAGGGACCCATTTCACTCCGTCGGAGTAGTATATGGCGTATCCGTAGTAGGGATCGGTACCCCACTCTCCGGAGGAGTATTCGACTCCATCGACCGTGATCGAGGAGATCCAGTTGCCGGACATGGAGTATATGAATCCGGCTTTGTCGAAAGCATCCTTGAGTGCGGTGCCGAAACTGTCTCCGGAATGTACCCCGAGCCAGCTGGAATAACTGTTGGTACCGTCGTTCAGTTGGACATAGAACTCGTATCCCTTACCGGCATCGGCCGAGGAATCATCGTTGTCGACCAGAGCCACCGCGGAGATGGAACAGACCATCAGGGCGGCGGTCAGGACGGCAATGCTTTTCATGTTGAATGCAACCATCTTATCACCAAATGGATTTATAATCCATATCATAACCACCGTAGATAAAGGTAATCGAAAAGAACTGATACCAGTAAGGCTGAAAATACATACAGTGGACAAATCAGGCCCGAAATCCCTGTCACCATTTGTTTTTATACGACCTTCTTCTCACACCTTCCGATCGGATATGAAAGCAACGCGTCCGGACCACTCATCGCATACTGCCCGCTGCACAAGACCAGCGGTAGCAGGCGACGGCATTCTTCGGTCCGGCGTATTCCAGAGCTTGTCCGGTCACAACAACGGATGATGTCGCGAGTCGTCCTATGGCCCATGCCGCTTTGTAACACCTGTCATAGACAGCGTCACGCATCGCGCACGGGTTTTTCCAGACGGTATCCGGAACCGTACGGAAAGGAGGTTTTTGAGAAAATACGGAAAACAAAGGAGAATGAGATATGACATTCATAAAATACCAGCACGTCCAGCATTTCGGTGCGGACGAGACGGAAGGACTCACGGACGGGGTCTGCTACATCTTCCCGAAGATGGACGGCTCCAACATGTGTGCGTACACGGAGGACGGAGAGATCCGCTGTATGAGCAGGAACTGTATCCTGGACGGAGATCATCCGTTCACCAGGTATGTGAAGGGACATCCGGAGATTGGAAGAATCCTGAAGGAGAATCCCGGGATAAGACTGTATGGAGAGTGGATGACACCCCATGCGGTGAGGAGCTATACCGCGGATACATGGGAACATTGGTTCGTCTTCGAGGTATGCTCCGAAAACAAGCATCTCGAACATATGACCCAGACAGGCGAGATCCTCACCTGCGAAGGGGAATACTACATCCCGTACGACATCTACTCCAGACTTCTAGACGACTATGGGGTGGACTACATACCTCCCCTTGCGGTCATAGACCGGCCCAGCGGGAACGACATGCAGAAGATGGCCGACGAGGATAATGTCTGGCACATAACGGAGGGACAAGGCTGCGGCGAAGGGGTGGTCGTCAAGAGGTACGGCTACCGCAACAGATACGGCGAGACGTATTGGGCCAAGGTGATCAACACCCAGTTCCGCACCATGAGACTTAAACAGCGTCACAGGAGACTTTCCGACGGGGACACGACCCTCGAGGAGGTCATCGCAGAGAACGTGGTGACTTTGGACCTAGTCAACAAGGAATATGCGAAGATCGCCGAGACCGACGGGAAGGTGAATCAGGGAAAACTCCTCGGGATCGTATGGAAGTGCGTGATCGATGAATTCATCTGGGACATACTGAAGAAGTACCGCAATCCGGTCATCGACTTCGGCAGGTTGAGGGACAGCTGCCTCGACCTCGTCAAAGAGATGAGGCCGGAGCTCTTCGGAGGCGTCCCCTTGGATGGTTCCGAGTAAAGGGCACTTACAGAACCTCTGGTAAACGAAACAAACCTTTTAGGGGGGATGACCCCCCGGACAAACCTTTATAATATAACGCGCGATGGAGCAGACATGCAGATTTACGTTGTGAGCAGGGAAGGAAAAACCCTCAGGCTGGGCCTAAAGAACCACAGCACCACAATCATCGAACCCCTTATCCAGGAGCTCAACCAGAACGAGGATGTCGAGTACTGCAGGTACATCGTCGACCACCCCGACCTGGACGACCCCTACCTAGAGGTCAGGGTCCGCAACGGAACCCCCGAGGAAGCCCTGAAGAAGGCATCCGCAGCCGTCGGGGAATACTTCTCATCCATCTCCGAGTGAACAGATGGCCTTCAGGGAGTGTACGACGGCCGAGAAGGACATCGGCATGCTGTACTACCTCAGCGGAGCCGGCGGCACAGGAGGCCGTCTCAAGGCGAGGGCCGAGGATTTCGTGGTGGAAGAGGTATCCAAAGGTCCTGAGAGAGCGGAGAACGGGAAATACACCATCGCCACCGTCAAAGCCACCAACTGGGAATCGAACCGCATGATCCGTCTTTTCGCCCGCGAGATGGGCATGTCCCGCGAAAGGATCGGATTCGCCGGAACGAAGGACAAACGGGCCGTCACTACACAGCTCATGTCGTTCGAATGCCCTCCATCCCAACTGGAGAAGGTCCAGCTGAAGGATGTGGAATTCTCGGACGTCTACACTGCCAGGAGGAACATACGTATCGGGGACCTTGTAGGCAACAGATTCAGGATCAGGGTCACCGGCTGCAGCAGACCGGCCGACGAGATCGCATCGATCGTCGGCGAGGTCGCGGCCGACATAAAGGCCAACAAAGGGTTCCCCAACTATTTCGGTGTCCAGAGATTCGGAGTCATGAGGCCCATAACCCACCTTGTAGGCGAGAGGCTCGTCAGAGGGGACATCGAAGGTGCCGTCAAATGCTACGTGTGCACGCCATCCAGTGACGAAAGCAGAGACAAGGAAGCCGCAGAATGCAGGAAGAACCTGTCCGAAAGCGACGACTGGGCTTCTCTCCTGAACTCCGTCCCCGATTCCATGAGTTTCGAGAAGGTCATGGTCCAGCACATGGCGGAGAATCCCGGGGATTGGACGGGTGCGATAGCCGCCATGCCTACCAATCTGCAAATGATGTTCGTCCATGCCTACCAATCATATCTTTTCAACATCATGCTGAGCAGGAGGATAGAGAAAGGACTCCCGATGAACCGCCCGGTCGTAGGGGATGTGGTCGTACCCATGAGTGCCGACATGATCCCGTTGCATGAACAGCAGATCGTGGCCACCGAGAAGAACATCGACCTTGTGGAAAGACAGGTAAGGCTCGGCAAAGCATTCGTGACCGGATGTCTGTTCGGCAGCGATTCCCAGTTCGCCGAGGGCGAGATGGGTGAGATCGAGAGGAGAGTCATAGAAGACAACCGTCTGAAAGCCGAGGATTTCATCATACCCGGACTTCCCCACTGCAGTTCGGAAGGGGACAGGAGGGAGATCCTGTGTCCTGTGAAGGATCTGACGTACGAACCGGACCCCGACGGGTATATCGTATCGTTCTTCCTCCCCAAAGGCAACTATGCCACCTGCCTCATGAGAGAGTTCATGAAGTCGGAGATGACCGACTACTGAAACATCCATTTCGGAATTTGTCAAAACGTCAGAAAGGATAAAAATGAGAAGAGGCGGGACATTCCCGCCGTCTTCGTTTCAATTCACCAGGGACATTATCATCCTGGCACCGAACACACCGACGTTCTGGTCGAGCATGACCTGTTCGATATCGTCCCTCGGGGATACGTTTTCGCTCAGCTTCACATACTTCTCCGGAATATCTCTGGGAAGCCTCGACCTGCGGCAACTCTGCATATAGGAAAGGAGGACTTTCGCCTCGTCGGCGTCCCTGGCCCCTCCGGCCACGTAGGCGGCCTCGACGGTTATCAGTTCCAGATCCTTGTTCTTCCCTCTGGCTATCACGTTGTGGGACAGGATCTCCATCCTCTCGAAATCGCTGGTCCCGACGATGATCTCCCCGTAATCGGGGATGTCCTCGAGATACCTGACGGCCTTCTCGGCGTCATCGGCCTCGATCCCCATGGAGTCCAGGACGTCCGGGTCGTTGCATTCGGCCCCGAGCATGTAGGCACGCCTCATGATCCTCTCCGCATTCCTCTTGACCTCCGGCGGAACGTCCTCGGTCTGCACCTCGTCCGGATAGAGACGGGACTTGAGGGTATTGGCCTCGGTCCTGAGACCGACGCTGTTGAGGGCGGTGATAACGGCCTTGCAGTCCTCCTCGGAGGCGTCGTCGTATCTCACGAAATTCGCATAAGCGGCGTTGACACCGTCCCTGTCCTTCATGCCCTGGGCGATCCTGGCGAGAATAGCGAACGATTCGGCACACGGCTGGCTCTCTATGGAGTCGCGTATCGTCTTACTGGCACCTTCGTAGTCCTTATCCCTGATCTGCAGGTTGGCCAGATGCCTGCCTGCCTCCGCCTCGTGCGGGTCGATCATAAGGGCCGTCCTGAAACTGGCCATGGCCGCATCCTTGGCACCCATGTTCTCCTGGACGGTACCTAGCTTCACATAGAGGGTCTGGCTCTTCATCCCGTTCTGAATGGCCTTGCCGTATGCGTCCACGGCACCTTCGAAATCGCCCTGTTCGGCACGGAGGTCCCCCGCGGATTCATAGAGCTCCCCGTTGGACGGATTCCGGAGTATGCATTGGGACAGGAACGCCTCGGTTATCCTTACATCTCCCGTCTTACGGTACACGGCCGCTCTGAACAGGATGTAGTCCGTATTGTCCGGATCGGCGGCCATGGCACGGTCCGCCATCCTCCCGGCCCCGACGATGTCACCGGCGGACAGCAGGGAACGGGCGATGCCGATGATGGACTCCGGGTCCTGCATAGACCCGGCCTCGGCAGGCTTCCTTTCGGACTCCTTTCCCCTGACATCCTCGTTCTCGAGGGACGAATAGATGGTCGTAGCCTCCTCCCCCTTCCCGGTCTTGTAGAGGGCGTCGGCAAGTGCGCGCTTGGTCTTCCTGTCATAGGGGGAGGTTTTGAGGAGCTTCCTGCAGACCCCTATTACGGAATCGTTGTCACCCATGTAGACGTACAGGTCTCTGGCGGCGGCCATGAGACGTTCGGAATCGGGGTTGTTGGCAAGCGACTTCTCCACCAGCTTCTTGGCGCTGGCACTGTCGCCTATACCTATGTCAGCCTGCACCACGCAGCAGACGACGACGTCGTCGGGGGTGCCTTTTTTCATGAGCTTCTTCCCGATATACACGGCATCGGTGTATTTACCGGCGGCGAGGCAGATCTTCATCCTGATCTTCATGATCCCCTCGTTGTCGGGATCCGTGGCCTCGGCGAGGTCGATGAAGCTCAGCGCCTCGGAGTATCTGGCAGACTCCGCGAGGATGACGGCCTTCCTTGCCAAAGCATAGGACGACCTCGGATCCAGTTCGATGGCGTGGTTGAACGATTCGACGGCTCCTGCCTTGTCGCCTTTCTTCTCCTGCACGCACCCCTTGGATATCCAGTATCTGGGCTCCTTGGTGTTCATGAGGACGGCCTTGTCGTAGGCTCCCTCGGCAGACTCTAGGTCTCCGAAGGCCTCGTCGGCCATACCTTTGGAGTGCCAGATCTCGGCCTTGGGTGTCAATGCGGCGGCGGAGGCGAACGATGCGGATGCCTTCATGAAGTCTCCTTTCGCATACTCCGCATTCCCCCTGAGCCTTCTGACGTCCGCAAGGGTCCCGAACTTGGTATCGTTGTCGGCACAGAGTTTGATGACCTCGGCATACTTCTTCTCGGAGAGGAGTCCTGATATGAGGGCTATGAAATCATCCGCCCCCGATATCTCCGGGATCAGGTTGGATGCGTTCGTGGACGAACGGAGAGCCTGCTCCAACTCGATCTTGGAAAGGGTGTCCGCGGCCTCTTTATTCTGCGGATCGAGCTCGAGGACCGCACGGCATACGTCCATGGTCTTCTCGTTATCCCCCGTCTCGCGATAGGCCTCCATGAGTGCCAGATGTCCGTTTATGCAGTTACTGTTGTATTTGACGGATTTCCTTCCGTAGTGGATGGCCTTGTTCAGCATCCTGCTGGCGAGACATACCCTGGACATCTGGGCGAGGACCTCCGGGTCCTTGTGATTCCTCTGAAGACCCGCCTTGGCATAGAGCTGTGCACCTCTCAGGTCTCCTTCCGACACGGATGCACGGGACATGACGACGCAGGCCGGACCGTCCCCGGGGTATGTTATGAGGATTACGGAGGCGGAGTTCTTGGCCTCGTTTATGTATCCCATCCTCAGCTGGGACTCCGATATGTGGACATAGTCGTCGTAATCGGACAGCTCGGATTCGAGGAACTCCTTCATCATCTGCAGGGCCTCTGCATTCCTGCCGATACCCATGTAGGCGTCTATCAGACCCCTCACGACCCTAGGAGACTCCGGATCGTAGGCCTCTGCATCCCTGTAATGGGCCAACGCCTTCTCGTACTCACCGTCTTTGGCATAGGATTCTGCGGTCTCGCAGATCACGGCGACGTTTCCAGACATGGACTGACATGCGGCCTCATACATGTTCTGTGCGGAATGCCAGTCCTTCTCACACATCGACATCCTGGCGGAGAGGAGACAATACCTGGGGTCCTTCTCCCTGTATCCGCGGGATGCGATGAGAAGACTCGTGGCCGTCTCCCTGCTCCCCATGTACCATTCACGGTAGATCCTATACAGGTCGTGCTCGGGAGTGCCGCTGTCGGGAGGTTCCTCGGGCGTCTTCCCGGCGGCGAGCATCTCACAGGCACGTATGTTGAGCCAATCCTTCTCAGGTACCAACTCCATCAGCATCTCGTAGGCCTTGGCGTTTATGGGATCGGAGAGAAGGGCCGTCTCCAGATCCTCTATGGCCTCCTTCTTCCTCCCCAATACGACGTCCGCCTCGGCTTTGACGACATATAACATGGGGACGTCGGTGACTATGAATTCGCCGGAGTTGCCTTTGATGGTGGACAGGTACTGATAGGCCTTCTCCCCTTCGTTCTTCACGGCATAGCATTCGGCGGCCGCAAGGGAAGGGCACGTATCCTGGGGCCTCTTCTTCTTCACCAGGTCCTCTACGACGCTCTCCCAGTCGGAGGTCCCCTCCTGGGCTACCTTTTTTATGAGTTCTGTCAGGATGACAGAGTGCACTTGGCCGTCGTTCCCGAGGATCTTGTCGATCACCGAGGACAGGGCCTTCAGCCTGTCCTTTGACGAGTCGATCTTCTGGACGGCCTCCCAATCCTCAGTCTCCAGTTTGCTTCCGAAGACCGGCCTTCCATACATGGGTGGTGCATGCCCCCCTTATAATATAATTTATGCGCGCACGATATTGACAACCGTACGGACCGTACATCGGAATGCTCTGGACGTAAATAAAAAGCATAGAGTAACCGTTATATACATCATCATTTTATCCGTCATTCAGTGCAACCATAATCTAGCTGGTTAGGATTCAAGCCTTCCAAGCTTGCTACTCGGGTTCGAATCCCGATGGTTGCACCAATTATGCATCCATTCTAGTTTCCTTATCAGGTTTCTTCTGATTCGAGTCCACCTCTGTGTTTAAAGACCGCGTCGTTTGCATCTACTCGTACGGGTATTTCCATCGAACAGCGGCCACACACATGTCACGTTTATAAAGACAGAACACGTACTTCGTTAGATTATCGGATGTCGTACCGACATGGAACGATAACCGGGATCTAAAACAAGGAGGAAGGAAAATGTGCATGGCAGCCACCTATAAGGACAAGGACCACTACTTCGGACGCAACCTCGACCTGGAGATATCCTACGGCCAGAAGGTCGTCGTGACTCCCCGGAACAAGGAGTTCGCATACCGTCACGAGAATGCGGAGAAGACACATCTGGCACTTATCGGGATGGCCGCCGTGGTCGATGGATGCCCTCTCTACTTCGATGCCACCAACGAGAACGGCCTGAGCATGGCCGGCCTCAATTTCCCAGGCAACGCATACTATGGGAAGATGAAGGAAGGATCCCACAACATAGCCCCCTTCGAGTTCATACCGTGGGTACTCTGCAAGTGCTCCACGGTAGAGGAGGCGAGGGCCCTGATATCCGGGACGAATCTCATCGATGAGGATTTCAGCGATGCTCTGCCGGCCTCCCCCCTTCATTGGATCGTCTCCGACAGGGAGTCGTCCATCGTCGTGGAATATATGGAATCGGGCCTGTCGATCTACGACGACCCGGCCGGGATACTTACCAACAACCCGCCGTTCCCGTTCCACATGCACAATCTGGCCAACTACATGAACCTGTCAGCAGGTGTCCCGGAGAACAGATTCTCCAAGGACATCGACCTCAGGCCTTACAGCAGGGGGATGGGTGCCATGGGACTCCCGGGAGACCTGTCCTCCGCATCCAGATTCGTCAAGGCGGCGTTCACCAAGCTGAACTCCCTGTCCGACGGGACGGAGGAAGGGGGAATGACCCAGTTCTTCCACATAATGGACTCCGTACAGCAACAGATGGGGTGTTGCTATCTCGGTGACGAGAAGTACGAATACACGATATACACGTCATGTTGCGACACCGACAAGGGGATCTACTACTACAGGACCTATGGAAACAGCCAGATAACGGGGGTGGATATGCACCGCACCAATCTGGACTCCGATGTCCTGGCCGAATTCCCCCTGGTGGAAGGACAGCACGTCCTGATGCAGAACTAAAGGGTCAGAGGTCTTCAGGACCGCATGTGCCAGATCCTTCGTTTTCGGAGGACTTCCCTTTATCGGCGGCCTCCGACATCCGGGATCTGGCGCCCTTTTTGACCGGAGGGTCCCTCACCAGGATCCTGACGAACATCCCGTCGTAACCATATACCTTGACACTTCCGCGGTCCTCCGCCACCATGACGTCCACCATGTCGAAGCGGAATCCTTGGACGAACTGACGGGTATCCCCCGAAAACACGGCAGCATGGGGAACGTCGTCACCCTTCATCTTCTGGACCAGCATCCGGACCGAGTGGTCCTCCCCCCTTAGCTCTATGACGGTCTCGCGCTCCACCGGACCTTCATACACGTTCTTCCATCTGGCACTGTCCAAGAAGACGTCCAGGTCTGACGGGGTCATGTACATATGGCGGTCGGCATGCAGCATATCCTCCAATGCGACGAGGTTCTTCTCTATCTTGCTCGCGGGGGACGGCACCCATATGCCTTCGCGGGTCAGGATCCACATGTAGATCACATGTACGGCGATCATGGGGAACGTGGTGTAGTAGTCGACGATGATATCGTCCAAAGGTTCGCCCGAGTACCATTTCATGAATATCGGTATGACCACCATCAGGACCTGTACCCCAGACAGGATCAGGAGCTTATTGACCACGTTCCTGTATTGGAACAGATATGCGACCGAGAATGCCATCTCGGCGACCCCCAGGAGGATGGTGAAGAAACCGAGGAAGAAGTCATACCCATACTCATCATCGCTCATGAAGAACAGATTCTGCAGGATGGTGGCTATACCCAGCGCCATACCGCAGATGTAGACGCTCCTGCGGCTCTCCATGTCGCGCCGGTATATGATCCAGATGCCTGACATCAGGACCACGGCGTAAGATGCCATCACCAGCTCCGATTTGTATTCAGGAGCGAACGATACTGCCTCCATATAGATGTAGTACAGTCCCGCCACCAGCATGGCCGTTCCCAATATGAGGACCACAGGTACACCGCCGACGTATATCTTCGGCTCCTTCATATCCCCACCCCCTCGTACTCGGGATCGTCCACCGCCAGCTGCATGCAGACGCCTTTCTTCCCGAATATACGCACCCAGCTGCATATCGACGGGTCGCCGTCCGTACAGACGGAATCCGCTTCGAACCTGTAGGCTTGGAGTATGGTACCGTCCAGATAGTCGGAGATGGTGAAATAGATGGATTCGGACCCCTTCCATTTCTGCATGAGGACCTCGGACCCTTTGCCCTTGTTCTCTATGACGAACCGGTATTCGCACTCGGCGGGACCGCCGTCGTCCACAGGATGCCAGTCGGACCGGTCCTCGAACACCTTCGCCAAAACCAGGGCCGTCTCACGGGGTATGGACGTCCTGGGGTCGGTATACTGTATACACCTTATCTTGTCCAAGGTATCGTTGTGTATCGCCAGGATGTCGGAGGAGCGTAACTCCTCGGAATCCAGGATGCCTATGAAGAAGGCGTACATGATGGACATTACGAAGGCCCCGGGCATCAACTTCATGCAATCCACCAGACCCAGCCCG
>OGOB01000598.1_pt1 | contig 17421 bp, 13 predicted proteins | sample 1573611 | NCBI WGS metagenome assembly OGOB01 (sample SAMEA2582016, study PRJEB24529) | metagenome | biome: Human gut stool | place: China | collected 2011 | reverse complement strand
GGTTCATGGTAGAACATATTGGGTTACCGATACGAACGGTCTTCTTCCGGCGGGACCGTATGCTTTTGATGAAACCGGAAAAATGATTAATCCTCCTGCGGTCGATCCAGATCCGGATCCCGAACCCGAAGTAAAAAATGGTATTGTTTCTGAAAACGGAAGCCTCTATTACTATGAAAATGGAGTTAAGACCGGTGCAGGATTAATAAGGATTAATGGCGATTATTATTATGTAAGATCCTCTAACTGCGAAGTGGTTCATGGTAGAACATATTGGGTTACCGATACGAACGGTCTTCTTCCGGCGGGATCGTATGCTTTTGATGAAACCGGAAAAATGATTAATCCTCCGATATGAGCCCGGGGAGAAGAACGGAATCGTAGAGGAAAACGGCGAGCTGTATTACTATGTCAATGGCGTCAAGACCTATGCGGGACTTATACAGATAGACGGCGATTACTACTATGTAAACAGTTCCTGCAAGGTTGTTACCAATCAGCGTTATTGGATCAGCAAGACCAACGACCTTCTGCCCGCTACGTTCTACAACTTTGGTCCGGACGGAAAGATGGTTAAATAACAGATGATACGGGGTGTGACACATTGTACGCCACGCTCTGTATAGACAAAGTTGGATTTGCGGCGCGATATTTGCTGCGGTTGCTCGGAGAATGAAATACAGCTTCCGAGCAACTGTTTGCAAATGGATATGTTCTGCGTAAAATTAATAAAACAGTAAAAAAAACAGTAAAAACGCGAGAAAGAAGATGAAAATATGAAAGGAAAGATATCAAAACGTTGTATATCGCTGCTTCTTGCGGTGCTTATGGTCTTGTCGGCTTTGCCGATTGTTACGTTGCAGGTTTTTGCCGCAACAAATGAAACAGGACTTTTTGACAGTGAAATCGGCATTCATTTAGAAAGCCAAAACGGAATCTGCTGGGCTAACGGCACGACCGCGTTTGCTTCGGCATTTAGCACAAAAATAATGTCATCATATTTGGCGGAAACAGCATCAATACAAATTCAAAATCATACAAATGCCACCGCAAAACTGTTCTTTGACTATGCGGTTGAAGGAAGCGGTAGCGCAAAAATCGGAAAAGATAATTTAAGCGGAACAGGCACACATTCTGTGGTGATAAGTAACAAAAGATCCGCTAATATTAAAGTCACATCAGAAAGAAATGATAACGGTGTTAATAAGGGCATAAGGATAACTGTCAGTAACATTGCCCTTGTTAATGATAAAAAGGCTGTAAATACAACATTTAAGCCTGCAGAAAACGGCAGCTACACCGTGAATGGCGAAAAAATTACTGCAAATATTGTTAAGTCATTAGATTCATATAATGAATATAAACTTAAAGCCACTCCTGACGCAGGATATAAATTTGTCGGCTGGTATAATGAGACGACCGGAAAGTATATATCCACAACGGCTGAGGCTACCCTGCATATTGATGAAGAAAGCTGCATTATTCCGCAGTTTGTTTCTGCTGAAACGGCGGTTTTTGAAACCGGAATGAAAATGTTCGCGGATTTTAATGGCGCAGTTGAATTTGCTCAGGCAAACAAGCTTTCTAAGATTACGCTCGTCAGCGACGGTACTATAAGCGGCAACTATACTGTTCCGTCGGGTATTACTCTGCTGATTCCTTTTGATGAGGCTAAGACCTGCTATACTGATACCCCAACAGCGACTTCCTTCCAAGCGAATGCCAAGCCTTTCCGGACGTTGACCATGGCAGAAGGCAGCTCTGTCACGCTTGAAAGCGGAGCGGCAATCAGTGTCGGCGGACAGTACTATGCGGCTCCCGGCGGTTCTAAGGGCAAAATTGTCGGCCCTTACGGCTTCATAAAAATGGAGTCCGGCAGTGCCATAACAGTGAAGAGCGGTGCGAGCCTGTATGCATGGGGATTCATCTCCGGCAGCGGCGCCGTTACGGTTGAGTCCGGCGGCTTCGTTTACGAGTGGTATCAGGTTCTGGACTTCCGCGGCGGCAGTGCCTCCAAACAAATGGATGATGATGGTAATAAAGTGTTCCCGTTTAACCAGTATGCGGTTCAAAACGTGGAGGTGCCGCTGACGCTTCATGTCGGTGCAAGTGAGACGGTTTATACTGCGGTATATGCCATGAGCAAAATCTATACCACATCAATCCCGTTTATTGCCGACGATGGCATGTTCAAGGTAAAGACCGGAATCCTTACCAAGGCATATGACGGCAACACGGACAGAGTTATCTATACGGTCGACGGCACGGCCGAGGTCAACAGCTTGAACCTGAAACTGGCGGGCATGAGCGTCAGCTCCAGCAGCTATGTTTTACCGCTTACAAATAATATGACCATAAACCTGACCTCCGGCAGCAAACTGACTGTCAATCAGACGGCGGCTCTGCTTCCCGGCGTACAGGCGTCAATTGCAAAGGGCGCCGAATTAAAGGTGTCCGAAGGAAAGAGCATCTATATCTATGATGCGGACGAGTGGGGCGGCTACTGTGGCTCCAGAGATGCACAATATATTCCGGTGGTTTACGCACCCGGCAGGCCAGCAGGAGCCCGCGCACCGCTTGCCGATGCAAAGGTGGATGTCAACGGAAAGCTGATCGCAATCGGCGGCATTTATACTACCGCAAGCGGTGCGGACATCTGCTCCTCCGATGGAACCGGTCAATATGTCCAGCAGGGTGCACTCGGCACGGAAACAAAAACATATCAGTATACGCAAAAGTCCGGCGTGACAGCCCACGAGATTCCGATTACTCTCGCAAGGCTTCACAACACTAATGGCACTTATACCGAAACCAAGGGTTCACAAGCCGGCGATACATACTTGGTGTATGATGGCATATGGGCTTTGAAAAAGAATAACATCACAATTACCTTTAACGCTAATGGCGGCACGGGCGAGATGGCAGCTTTAATGGCGAACCCCGGTTATGATAAGCAGCTCAGCTCCAACACATTCACTCGTGAGGGTTATACATTTACCGGCTGGAATACCAAGGCTGACGGTACAGGTACGGGATATGCCGACGGGGCAACAGTGAAATTCGATGTTGATACCACGCTCTATGCGCAGTGGACGCAGAAACCGGTTATAACCTTTGACGCCAACGGCGGCGAGGGAAATATGGGCGCCCAGACTGTGAATCCCGGCGTGTCTGCCGCACTGCCTGCCAATACTTTCACCCTAGCTGACTATGACTTTGCAGGATGGAACACCAAGGCTGACGGCACCGGTACGGCTTATGCCGACAAGGCAACTATTGCTGTCTCCGCGAATACCACGCTCTATGCACAGTGGACTTTGCACAAGTACCATGTCCGCTGGCTCAACTGGGACGGTAAAGAAGTTCTGCAGGAAGGCTACTACACCTGCGAGGAAAATGCTTATTATGATGATTTTGAGCATCCAATACCAACAAAACCTGAGGACGAGAATTACACCTACAAATTTGCAAATCGTTGGACTCCTTATGATGAAACTAATAAAATCGATGGTTGGGGATTTTACCCTCATGCGGACATTGATTTTAAGGCAGAGTTTACAAAGTTTAAAAAACTGACCGTTACCTTCGACGCCAACGGTGGTGACGGTACAATGGGCACCGTAAAAATCGCCAATGGCTCCTCTGATGAGTCTTATATGCTTCCCGAATGTGTTTTTACCCGCGATGGTTATGTCTTCGACGGTTGGCTTATTACCGGCACCGTGGGTTACAGTGTTTGGGAGTCCTATGAACTTTATGATGAAAAATGGGATGAAGAATCGCTCTTGGCCTTCTCCGATTTGAATCTCAAGGCAAGCTGGAAGCACGCTGACGGTTGGTCTTTTGATGAGCAGGGCAGGCAGTACTACAAGAACGGCGAGCTGCAGAAGACTGGTTGGACCAAAATCGACGGTCAGACCTACTATCTCGATCCCGAAACCGGATATGCCGCAACGGGTATCGCTGCGTTGATCCCGCAAAGCGGAAACGAAAAATCCCGCTGCGTCTTCGACGCAAACGGCGTATTCCAGAGCAACGTTACCGGTGTTTACAGCGTCGGAAATGATACCTATTGGCTCAACAGCGGCATCATCGAAGAAGAAGCCGGCTTGAAGCGCGTTGTCAAAGAAAATGGCGAGATTAATTACTATTACTTTGGCAAGGATGGTAAGGCTTGTAAAGCGAATGCTGACACAAAAGAGTATACTGTTGAAAAAAATAATGGATATGGATTGCCTGAAGGCAATAACTATCGCTTTGATAAAAACGGTGTAATTGAACATTTTGTTGGATGCCCCAACGGAATCTATTATGATAAGGCTACAACCAGTTACTATTATTGTGTGGATGGAGTTATCATTGCAAATGGTTTGATGAAAATCGACGGCTCATACTACTATGCCAGGACATCGACCGGAGCATTTGTACGTAATCAGACTTATTGGATTACTAAAACAAACGGACTGTTGCCTGAGGGTAACTACACATTTGATAATGAAGGTAAAATCGTATTCTCTGTAGAACCAGAAAAGAAAAATGGTATTGTTGAGGAAAACGGAAGCCTTTATTATTATGTTGACGGAGTTTTAACTGGCGCCGGATTGATTAAAATCGGTGATGATTATTACTATGTTAAAACTTCCTCCGGTGAGGTAGTTCATGGAAGAAGATATTGGATCACAGCAACAAATGAACTGCCAGTGAAAGCTGGCTGGTATCAGTTTACCGATGATGGCAAGATGTTGATTCAATAAGAAATAGACACGCACCTGGTGCGTATTTTTGCGTGCCAGGTTGCGGTTCTTATTGTGCTGTGCGAAAGTGAGTGAATAATGGGCGGATGCAAGAATATTGAAGTCCTCTGCGCAACTATGCATCAGAATGACTTTTCAAATTATTATGCTATGAACATTCATGATTGTGATGTTATCTTTGCAAATCAGTCCGACGAGTTTTCCTATCAGGAAATGACGGTCGGAGCCAATTCTGTCAAAATGCTGACTACGACCACAAGAGGAGTCGGAAAAAATCGAAATCTGGCGTTAGTAATGGCATCAAGTGAGATCTTGTTATTGGCGGATGACGATTTGACATATGAACCCGATATGCCACAGATGGTTAGTGCGGGGTTCCAATGCTTTCCTGATGCCGACATGATCGTATTTGGTACAAAATATATGAAAAACGGGAATGTATATAAATGCCGAAAGCCTAAATCTAAAAGGCTTTCTTTTTTCAAAGCACTTCGCTATGGCACTTGTGCATTGGCTGTCCGCCGCAGTTCTATACTTAAGCACAACCTGCGATTCACAGAGCTATTTGGTGGGGGGTGCCAATATTCTTATGGGGAGGATACTGATTTTATTGTACAGTGCTTTCGAAAACATTTGCGTATTTATTCTTACAGCGAAGTGATTGCGACCACAAGCAAGGATTCGTCAACATGCTTTTCTGGATATGGTGAAAAATACTTTTTCGATAAGGGCGCCTTGGCAAGACATTCTTTGAGGTTCATTGCAGTCCCATATATGGTACATATGGCTCGGAAGGATCTGAAATCTGATCTAAGATTTTGGGAAAAAATAAAGTTTTTATGGAGCGGGTACAGGAGTTTTCCTGATCTGATCTCCTATTCAGAATGGTTATCAAAGTATGAAGAAAATCATCATTGTTAATAATAATATGAAAATAGGCGGCATACAGAAAAGTTTGTGCAATCTCCTGTGGGCCGTGTCAGAAGAATATAATATTACACTGTATCTGTTTAGTAAATCTGGCGAGTACATCGACCAGCTTCCACCAACGGTTCAGGTCAAGACCTGTACGTCTCTTTTTCGTTTTTTGGGGGTTAGCCAGTCAGAATGTGAAAATCGATTATCAGATAGGCTAACGCGTGGCGTTCTAGCGACTTTATGCAAACTGTTCGGTCGTCCGTTTGTGATGCGCCTGATATCGCTTAGTCAGGAATCGTTGCCGGAAGAATATGATGTGGCGATTTCTTATCTTCAAAACGGGAATATTCATTCCTTTTACGGTGGTATAAATGAATTCGTACTGCAAAAAGTTCATGCCAAGAAAAAAATTTCTTTTCTGCACTGTGATTATGAAAATTGTGGAGCTAATCATCCTAAGAACAATGCATTGTACCCTGCTTTTGATAAAATCGCGGCTTGTTCAGATGGATGCCGCAATGCGTTTCTTCGGGTCATGCCGGAGCTGGAGCAAAAATGTGTCACCGTAATGAACTTTCATCGATATGAGCAAATTTTAAGTCAGTCAAAAACAAACCCTGTGACATATGAAGAAGGGAGATTCCATGTTGTAATGGTATGCCGATTGGCACATGAAAAAGGAATAGAACGTGCAATTCAGGCAATTTCCCATGTAAATCGAGTTGGTATTCCGACGGAACTCCATATTGTTGGAGACGGTCCAATGAAGAGAAAATTAATTGATGTTGCATCCGAATATAATGGAACAGATTTCGTTCATTTGTATGGTGAACAATCAAATCCTTATCGATATATGTGTAATGCGGATTTACTTCTCATTACATCGTTTAATGAAGCAGCACCTATGATCATAGATGAGGCGTACTGTTTAGGCATTCCAATTCTTAGCACCGCCACAACATCCGCGAGAGAGATGATTTTAGAACGTGGTTGCGGTTGGGTTTGTGAAAATTCACAAATTTCGATTAACCAATACTTGAAAGAAATACTCCTGAATCGCGACACATTGAAATATGTTCGTTCACGAATTCAAAGCGCCGATGTTGATAATAAAAAAGCGATAAACCAGTTCGCTGAACTGATAGGGAAATGAAATGAAACGAATTAAATTAGTTTGTGATAGATTGCATTATCCGATACCAAGCATTTGTGCTATTATGATGCTCATTTACTTGTCACCGTTTGTGGGTTCATGGTTAAACTATGTGGCATTTCTAATATGTATATATCGTTTGATAAGATACGATGAACGTATTTTTAGTGTTGATTACTGTTGCTTGGTTAGTGTAGCTGCGATTTTTGCTCTTCCAAGTGGACGTTCTTTAGTTGTTATTTTAAGTTTAATTGCCATAGTATGGTTTGTTATTCGGAATGAATTGGTCTTGGATAATTCATCAGTATTTTTGTTGCTTTTGATATGCTATTTGCTGTTGCGAATGCAGTTTTCGTTCAGTAATTTCGTTCTATGTGTTAGCCAGTTGCTTATCATATATCTTATGATCTCATTCCTTGATGAACAAACCATTGTCTTGAACCTTGAATTGTTTGTATTGGGCGTATCAGTGTCTTCTGTCTATGCTCTTATTTTTCGAAGTTCTCCTGCAATAGTCAAAATTATTGGAAAGGAAGTTCCAGCATATTTTGGCAGTGATCTTACACGTTTTCACGGACTTTTTCGTGACCCCAATTACTATATGTCGCTCGTAATCATGTCTATTGTTTTACTTACTTTGCTTAATTTAAAAAAATATATATCGAAACGCCTGTTCGTGTTAGGTATTACTTTCATGCTTTTGTTTGGAGCATTAACATATAGTAAAACATTCTTAGTTCTCTTGTGCTTATATTGGCTTCTGTGCCTTTTCTATCTTATTCGAGACAAGCATTATATTCTTGCTGTCACGTTCACTGTCAGTACAGTGCTTTTGGCGCTCCTTCTTTCAAAAACATTATTTGCAACTACACTTTATCGAATTACCAACGCTTCTTCTGTGAATGAGCTGACAACAGGTCGCTTAGTTATATTAGATGAATATTTACGAGAAATATCGTCATCTCTGGGGATAATGCTTTGGGGTAAAGGATTGTCTGCACATCTTCTAAAGAAAGGAACGCACAATTTATTTTTAGAAATTCAATACTATCTTGGACTGTTCGGTTTGATCCTGTTCTTGTTGTATTTTGGAATTTTAATTATTAGGATATATAAAAAATACGCAACAGGTAACGCAAAATCAAAACTGTTTAACTATTCACCATTAATTGTATTCATTGTGATATTTTTTTCGTTGCAGGGAATGTTTTCTGTTTCTGTTTATACTTTGCTTTACCTTGCTATTATCTCCATTGGCATTCAACAAAATGACTGCTTACAAGGGAAGGAGTTACTTAATTAATATGAAACTTTCTTATATAGTAGGATACTTACTTTATAATATAATTGGAATCATATGCCCAAATCCAATGCTGTGATCAATTTGGCCGGTAAGCAGATTCGTGCATTAGCCGCAAATTTAATGCTCACAAGGGCCGGAAAGCATATTAATATTGAAAGATTTGCTCATTTTTCGCACACAACAGAAATTGGAGATTATTCGGGAATTGGGGAGTGCTGCAGACTTTATGGGCGGGTTGTTATTGGTGATTATGTAATGATGGGTCGTGAGTGTTTTATATACACCTATAATCATGAGACTTCAAGAACAGATATTCCCATGCAAGAACAAGGAAGAGCGGTTGAAAAAGCTGTTTGGATCGGTGATGATGTTTGGATCGGAAGTCGTGTTACTATATTACCGGGTGTAACAATTGGGAACGGAGCAATTATTGGGGCGTCCTCAGTAGTAACAAAATATGTTCCACCTTATGCTGTAGTTTGTGGAAACCCGCAAAAGTTGTAAAATACAGGAAAAGTTAATATGTTGGAGTTAGAAAATTTATAATGTTGGAGAGATCATTTTGAAAACAAATTACCCTTGGTTGCCACAGCACAGGGCTTTAAGACAATGCTGTTTCAATCGGTTCTTTTCATTGATATTCTTGAAATCCGTATTTTAAAATAAGAATAAGTGTACAGGAAAGGGTGCAGGCATTGAGTAACGTATTATTATTTTCTCATAGTGGTTTTTCTGACGAAAATGCAAACGGAATCACAATGAAACATCTGCTTTCAGCATGGCGTAGCGAGGAAAAGGCAGAATTCTATTGCGATGTTGAAGAACCGGACTATTCCGCGGCAGATAATTATTTCCGTGTGACAGATATGCAAATGCTGAAAGCGTTTATCGGGAAAAAGACAGAGCATATTTTCAATGTAAATACCGATAATTCACAGACTGTATCTGAACAAATTGACAGAAAACTTGTGGGCAAATCTGTATCTCGAATTCCATTGTGGCTGAAAAAACGCAAATATAATTTTGGGCTGAAGTGGCTGCGGGAGATATTGTGGGAGATCAGTCCGTGGGGACACAAAGTGTTAGAATATTGGATTGATGAGTTTGCACCAGATGTGGTGATATATATGGTCGGTGAAAGCATCTTTATGGATCGGCTTGTGCTGAGTACGATTAAACGAACTTCGGCAAAGCTGGTTCTCTACAATGGAGAAGCTTATCGGATCATAGATATCAAAAAGCGAAAGGGATTAGAGCGTGCATATTACTATAAGGTAGAAAAACTATATCAACGCCTCAACGAAATCTCATCGTTAACTATTTTTAACTGTGAGCAGCTTATGAATGGCTATTTGAGAGTTTATCCGCCGAGTTCCCGGCAGATCGTTGCGTATAACAGTGCATCTTTAGATTTCGTTCCATATCGTTCACATTCTTCACCAGTGATTTCGTATTTTGGTAATCTATGTGTCGGTCGTGTCGATTCCCTTGTTCAAATTGCTGATGTACTGTATGATATCGACCACAGTCTTTTTATCGATCTCTATGGGAATGCCACAGATGAAGATATAGCAAAGTTCGAACAGCATACTAACATTCGGTATCATGGTTTTGTGTCTGCTCAGGTGATTCACAATGTCTTAGAAAAATCAGATATACTGCTACATGTCGAGAGCTTTGATGAAGAAATTGTTTCTAGGCTTCATTACGCGTTTTCGACAAAGCTTGCGCAATATTTATGCTCAGGGCGTCCATTGCTTTGTTACGCACCAGAAGGAAGTGTTTCCTCGGAATACTTAAAGCAGGAAAAAGGGGCTCTTGTTGTAACAAATATTTCTGAATTGAAAGTAGGTTTAACAAAGCTGGTTCTAGATCCGGAGTTTCGTGCCGAATACGCTGAGCACGCACGGCAGCTTGGAATTAAAAATCACAATCATGAAATAACAGCAGCACTTGTAAAGCAGGAAATTAATTCCATGTAAAGAGTATGTAGCACAGAGGATATAAGTTATGAAGAAAATTTGCCTAATTAATGACAACGCAGCGGGTGACGCTACGTTACTTGCATTGGTCAGATTAATGACGATGTGCTTAAGTCTCATAACAACACGGGTGCTCTCTACATATCTCTCGACATTTGCATATGGCACTTACTCACAGGTTTTGCTTATTGTTTCTACAACGGCATCTCTCACAACATTTGGGTTTATCGATGCAATCAATTTTTATTATTGTGGTACTAAAGACACACAAAAGCGCGAGTCCTATGTTGCGACGATATTAACGATGCAATGCTGTATAGGGATGCTTGCGGGTATCGCAATCGTTATATTAGCAGGACCAATCTGCAAGTATTTTGGAAATCCAGAGTTGCGACGCTATTTGTTTTTGGCAGCATTTTCCCCTTTGCTGCAAAATGGTATTTCCTTGTTACAAGTATTGCTTGTTTCAGTTGGAAAAGCACGCCAACTTGCGGTCAGAAATCTGATTATTTCTATAGCACAGTTGATATGTGCTATAACAGCAGGTATGCGCATGAAAAGTGTTGGGCTTATTCTATTTGTGTCAATTATACTTAACAGTATACAGATTTTGTTTTTTCTATGGTCACTAAAAAAATCCGGTTGCCATATGCGTCTTGCTTTTTGTGATTTTAGGCTATCAAAAGGCATATTGAAATACAGTATACCGATGGCCGTGTTTACACTTGTAAATGCTCTTAACCGCGATATAGACAAGTATATAATTTCGGTTATGTCAGATACGGAGACTCTTGCAATTTATTCTAATGCCGCGAGGGTTTTACCGTTTGATATTGTTCTCATATCATTTATGACGGTACTACTTCCGCATATAACGCGGCAAATAGTGGAAAGACGGTATATAGATGCTGTAGAGACCTATCGGTCATACTTGGAGATTTCCTATATTTCTACTGCGTTATTTGCACTTAGTGTGCTGACGGCAGCTCCAGAGGCTATGATTTTGCTGTATTCCAAAAAATACTTAAGCGGACTTCCTGTGTTCTGCATTTATATTATCAGCGATATTTTCCATTTTGCAAGCATTACATTAATTTTGACTGCCTCCGGAAAAACAAAGCTTTTGATGCGTATCGGGCTTACTGGCCTGGTTGTGAATTTTGTTTTAAATATTATATTTTACCATTTTTTTGGCGTTGTGGGGCCTGCGATAGCAACGCTGCTGGTATCACTTGGGTTGGGAGCTTTCATTTTACATTATAGTGCGAATGAACTTCATGCATCAATACATGATTTATTTGACTGTAAGTTTCTCATGAAATTTACTGTGGAATGTATTGGCGGAGTGCTCATATTCACTACAGTTAGATACTGGCTACGGACAATGGAAATGTACTATTTAGGTGTTTTTATTATCACTTGTGGAGGATATATACTGTGTGTGGGGCTGCCCAATCTGAAGCGCTTCATGATAGACATAAAACAAATTTCTTCACTAAAGTTATAAAAAATATTAATGCATTTGTAAAATCTTTACAGTAGAAAAGGTTTGTTACAAGATATGAAAAAATCAAGGTGAAGATATGTAAAAAGTTATTCAAAGAAACGAAAAGTTTGTTAGAGAAAACTCCATACATGAGAGAAATACTTCACTGGATGCGCTCCGGGTGTTGTGCATGTTTTTAATTGTTTTAGGACACGCAATGGTTCATGGCCACGTTTTAGATACTTTATCTCCAAACAGTATAAACTATTACATTGTAAACATACTACGGGCATTTCTTTCAGTTCATGTCAATTGTTTTGTATTGATTAGTGGTTATTTCCTCTGTACATATAAATTTAGGCTTAGTAAAGTATTTTTTATATGGTGGCAGACTTTTTTTTGGTCCGTTACGCTTTATATTTTTGTATGTATTAGCGGTATTGTTCCATTTGAAATAGAGTCTCTCCTGAGAGTTTGTCTCCCCCTTTACACAGCAAAGATATTGGTTTGTTACTACATATCTTTTAATGTATGTTTTGATTCCGCTTTTAAATGCTGCTATTCATACAATGAGTCAACGTCAGCATGCATTTTTTATTGCTACATTTTTTTTCATATACATTGTACTCCAGAATTTATTCTTTTGGAAGAAATTTACTTCAACAAATAACTATGATCCATTATTCTTTGCGTTTCTATATATGATTGCAGCATATTTTAGGCTGTATCCAGCAAAGAGGACTCAACTGCGTTATTTTTTATGTTATTTTTTAGTGTGTCTCTTTTCTGCCATATGGAAGATAGGCATGGAATTGTTTACAAACAAGATAGTTGGAGAATCCATGGGGGATAGTATTTTTTTATCATATAGTTCTATTACTATGGTGATTGCTTCAGCCAGTCTGTTTCGCTTTTTTGAAGGCCTCAGCATTACAAACAGATTAGCTCAAAAAGTGGTGACTCTATTATCATCACTTACTTTTGGTGTTTATTTGATTCATGAACAACCAGAGATAAGAGCTTTCTTATGGGAAAAACTATTGAGGCCTGGTAATTATGTTCAGAGTCCGTTTTTGATTCTTTTTCTTTTGGGAATAGCGCTATTTGTGTTTTTGTTATGCGCATTGCTCGAATATCTTCGTAATAGAGTATCGGAGCTATTTTCAATTAGAAAGTTAATAATAGCAATATCAAATAGAGTGAAACTTAGAGCAGTATCATTAGCTGAAATGGTATTCAATTTGAAAGATAAAGAAAAGTAATGAAGAGCTATTTTAATGCTTGTGGTAACTATATAGTGATAATTAATATTTTTAGTGATTGAAATGTTTGAAAAGGAGTTATACCTGTGAGTTTGTTTTCTTTAAAAACCCTTTTAATTACCGGCGGAACCGGCAGCTTCGGACATGCTGTACTTGACCGTTTTTTGGAAACCGACATAGAGGAAATAAGAATACTTTCCCGCGATGAAAAAAAGCAGGATGATATGCGGCATGCTTATCAACTGGCATATCCGGACAGTGCAAATAAAATCAAATTTTACATAGGAGATGTTCGCGATTACCGTTCTATAGCTCCTGCGTTCCGCGGAGTGGATTATGTGTTTCATGCCGCGGCACTTAAACAGGTTCCGTCCTGCGAGTTCTATCCGATGGAGGCGGTAAAGACCAATGTTATCGGTTCGAATAATGTTATAGATGCCTGCGTGGAAAACCATGTCAAAAAGGCGGTGTTTCTTTCGACCGACAAAGCGGCGTATCCGATAAACGCTATGGGTATGACAAAAGCCGTGATGGAGAAAAATGTTATAGCTCGATCGCGACAGATGTTGGCGGATGATCCCGTGCTGTGCCTGACACGTTACGGAAATGTTATGGCGTCGCGCGGATCGGTCATTCCGCTGTTCTGCGAGCAGATAGAGGAAGGGAAACCGCTTACTGTCACAAACCCTGATATGACACGGTTTATGATGACACTCAATGATGCAGTGGATCTTGTGCTTTATGCATTCGAAAATGCGGGGCAGGGCGACTTGTTTGTCCAAAAGGCTCCGGCTGCAACAATTGAAACGCTTGCGCGTGCTATACTTGAGCTGAGGCAATCTGATGTCGGGATGTCCGTTATAGGCACACGCCACGGCGAAAAGGTCTATGAGGTGCTTGTAACAGAGGAGGAAATGCTCAGAGCAGAGGATCTTCCAGGATTTTTCCGCATACATGCGGATAACCGTGATCTTAATTATGACAACTATTTTAAAAATGGAAGCAAAGCTCTTGAGACTGTCGGACAATATACATCTCACAACACACAGAGGCTCGATGTGGAAGGTATGAAGAATTTGCTCAGAAAGCTCAAACTATTTGGGGGAGACTGCTGATGAATATACTTGTTACGGGAGCTCGCGGGTTTGTTGGGAGAAACCTTGTTGAGTCGTTAAAGAATATCAGGGACAACAAGGATCGCACAAGACCGGAACTCAAAATAGATAGTATTTTTGAGTATGACATCGGTACAGATTCCGCTGAGCTTGAAAGATTTTGCAAAGATACCGATTTTGTTTTTGACTTTGCCGGAGTAAACAGACCGAAGGACAGCAGCGAATTTGTGACAGGAAATGTGGGATTCACATCAGAGCTGATTGGGTTGCTCGAAAAGCATAACAATACTTGTCCGATAGTTTTTTCGTCATCCGTTCAGGCAACTCTTGCAGGGCGGTATGCAAACAGTGAATACGGTAAATCAAAGCTTACGGCGGAAAATCTGTTCCTTGACTATGCAAGCAGAACGGGCGCACGCGTACTCGTATATCGCTTTCCGAACCTTTTCGGTAAGTGGTGCCGCCCTAACTATAACAGCGTCGTAGCGACATTCTGCAATAATATTGCAAATGATTTGCCTATAAGCGTCAGCGATCCGGATATAGAGTTGGAGCTGCTTTATATTGACGATCTTGTCGGTGAGATGTTAGATGTCATAAACGCAAAAGAACACAGATGTAATTTCGAGGGAGCAAACACGATCGCATCGGACAGCGGTAAATTTTGCACCGTGCCGATAACTCATCATGTTACGCTCGGCAGAATAGTTGAGATTCTCAACACATTCAAGAGTCAGCCGGACACGCTCGTGATGCCGGATATCCCGGCAGGAAGCTTTGAAAAAAAGCTGTATAGCACATACCTGTCGTATTTGCCGCGTGAAAAAGCAATTTCCGCTTTGAAAATGAATGTTGACGCTCGCGGCAGCTTTACGGAACTGTTGAAAACCGCCAATTGCGGACAGTTCAGCGTCAATATATCAAAACCCGGCATAACAAAGGGCGAGCACTGGCACAACAGTAAATGGGAGATATTTATTGTGGTTTCTGGTCATGCGCTGATACAGGAACGACGAATAGGGTCGGATGAGATATTGAATTTCGAAGTGAGCGGAGAAAAGATAGAAGCTGTGCGTATGCTTCCCGGATATACGCACAATATAATAAATCTCAGTGATAATGAGGATTTAATAACGCTTATGTGGGCGAATGAACAGTTTGATCCTTTACACCCGGACACATTCGGAGAGGCGGTGGAAAGATGAAAGATTTTGAAAATATAAGCTTTAAAAATAACGGAAAGCTGAAGCTTCTGATAATAATAGGCACGAGACCTGAGATAATCAGACTTTCTGCCGTGATAACCAAATGCAGAAAATATTTTGACTGCATACTTGCGCATACCGGGCAGAATTACGACTACAACCTGAACGGTGTGTTTTTTCATGATTTAAAGCTCGATGATCCCGATGTGTATATGGATGCCGTCGGAGATGACCTCGGCGCGACGATAGGCAACATAATAAATTATTCCTATAAGTTAATGCAGAAAATAAAGCCGGATGCACTCCTTATACTCGGTGACACGAATTCCTGCCTTTCGGCAATACCGGCAAAGAGACTCCATATCCCGATATTCCATATGGAAGCCGGAAACAGGTGCAAGGATGAGTGCTTACCGGAAGAGACTAACAGACGCATAGTTGATATAATTTCCGATGTGAACATGGCTTATTCTGAGCACGCGCGCAGATATCTTGCCGAGTGCGGACTTCCGAAAGAGAGAACGTATGTGACCGGCTCCCCAATGGCTGAAGTGCTCCGCGCAAACCTCGCAGAGATAGAGAAAAGCAATGTGCTTGAAAAATTAGATGTGCAGTCAGGAAAATATATATTACTCTCTGCCCACAGGGAAGAAAATATTGATACAGAGAAAAATTTTCTGTCGCTGTTTTCTGCGATAAATGAACTCGCGGCGATGTATGATATGCCGATACTGTATTCGTGCCACCCGAGAAGTAGGGAGAGACTGAAAAAGAGCGGGTTTGTTCTCGACAGCCGCGTCAGATGCCATGAACCGTTTGGCTTTCACGATTACAACAAGCTTCAGCTCAATGCCTTTGCGGTCGTTTCCGACAGCGGTACGCTGCCCGAAGAAAGCAGCTTCTTTACGAGTATCGGAAAATCTTTTCCTGCGGTCTGTATAAGAACATCTACGGAACGGCCGGAGGCTCTTGAAAAAGGTTGCTTCGTGCTTGCAGGGATAGATAAAACGGAGTTGCTACGCGCGGTAAAGTTGGCTGTTGTAATAATGATCCGTCCGCCGGATCAAGTGATAACTGTTTCCCTTTTCGGCGTGTCCTCTCCAGCTTTGATAGGATTGTTCAACGGTCTTTGCGTCGATCCGTCCCGCCGCGTGAAGGGCGGCTAATTTCTTCAACTTCCGCTTCATATTGTTCTTGCTCCTGCGGCGCACCTTGCGGATCACCGCGCCGCTTTCGGTCAAGTATGTATGAAAGCCCAAGAAATCAACGCCGTGTTTCAAGGGAAAGATATTCGTTTTCGCATTCAGCGAAAGCCCGCGCGCCTGTACGAACGCTTCAATCTGCTTCCGGCACTCCTGCAAATATGCTTTGTCGTGATGGATCAAAAAGAAGTCGTCCATATAGCGCCCGTAATATTTGATACCCAGCTTTTCCTTTACGAAGTGATCCAGCCCGTCAAGGTAGAGAAGGGCGAAAAGCTGTGAAGTCTGATTGCCGATCGGTATTCCGACGTTTCCTTCGGTGCTGTCGATGATAAGATCGACAAGCCACAAAACGTCCGGATCGGTTATCTTCTCGCGGATTAAGGTTTTCAAAACGTCGTGCCGGATCGAGTAGAAATACTTTGAAATATCGCCTTTCAGTATCCAGCCGTCAATTCCGTTCTTCCTGTAAAACCTCCGCATGAACTCTTGAAGCCTGTCTAACCCGTAATGCGTACCTTTCCCCACCTGCGACGCGTAGTTATCGCGAATGAACGATCGTGTCAAAATCGGTTCAAGCACGTTATCGCAAAGCGAATGTTGAACAACCTTGTCTTTGTAGCTGTTCGACATAACCACGCGGCGCTTCGGTTCGTATACCTCGAACGTGTTATACGGGGACATGGTATAGCGCTTCGTTCTGATCTGCGCGCTTAATAGGTTCAGCGCTTCAAGAAGATTAACTTCAAACTTTGCCGCCGCTCCTTTCCACCTCTTGCCTTGCCGCGCCTTTCGGTAGGCATTGTATAGGCTTTCAAAACTGTGTATCTTTTCAAAGTCTGTCATAATAAAAAATCCTCGCTGTTTATAACCTTTGCCAGCCGCCGGAAGGCGGTATGCTCCGGTATCGGCGATCCTGTATTCGTCCCCGCCGTGGATAGCGGCGACGGGATACACCTTCCTTTGATGGTGGTATTCTGCTTTCGGCTGTGCCTACTCGTTCACATAGAAAGCAGAATACCACCATCAAAGGAAGGTGTA
>OGOB01000596.1_pt1 | contig 17472 bp, 27 predicted proteins | sample 1573611 | NCBI WGS metagenome assembly OGOB01 (sample SAMEA2582016, study PRJEB24529) | metagenome | biome: Human gut stool | place: China | collected 2011 | reverse complement strand
GCAATGTCTCCTAAGCTCTCTATCTCGTGTAGTCCGTTAACCTCTGCAATAAAACGCAATACTGCTTTTTGCGCCTCTTCGTTGTCAAAGGCAAACGATAGCTCTATCTTGTGCCTGCCGTCTGCCTCTACGCTGTCCTTGCGTTCTACTGTCTTTTCTGGTTTCTTTTCGCCAAAGTAATAATGCTGCCGCTGTTCAAAAAACTTTTCTCTTTCCATATACTTTTATTCCTCGCTTTCTGGCATACTGTCTATACTGCTTATTGATAGCTCGTAAGCTGTGCGCAGCTCTTGTGTGTTTTCGTCTATAACCTTGTTATATTCCCTGCTCTGCAAGCGTCCAGTTATTGCTATAGCGTCGCCCTCTCTGTGTGCGCTTACCGCCTCTGCGTCCTTTTCCCAGAATATAGCAGGAATGTAGCAAGGATTGTGCGGTCTTAAAATGTTATCTACCTTAATTGTCGCATCTGCAATGTGCTTGCCTCTTGGTGTCTCTCTGTATGTAGGTTGTTTGCCTAGTGTTGCTGCCTCAATGTGTACGGCGTTCTCTTCCTCGTAGTTATCCCCAGTAAGCACGCCCACAAAGTCTGCTAATACAAACAAAAGCACGCTACCCGTTTCCCAGTCCTTAAGCGTCTGTAGCTTTCCAGTACACATAATAGGCGGGTTTGGTCTTATATTTTCCTCTGTCTCTATTTTTTCTACTGCTGCCGCCAGCTCTACTGGTATAACGATATTTGCCGTATCTACTACGCCGCTGCGCCTTGTGGTCTGTATGGTTGCTCTGTAGTGCTCATAATCCATGTTGCACAGCTTGCTTTCTTTTGTGATTGTTTCGCCCAGCAGCCCCTTAAGTGCTACTATATTTGTCATATCCTGCATTAGTTCTCTTTTACCTCGCTTTCTGTGTCGTCCAGCTCTGCAAGCGTTGCCATTATTTCTGCTAAATAGTCTGGCTTGTCCTCTACTGGCTTTTTGCTGCCTTCTTTTATTTTGTAGTGCTGGCAGTTATAGCCGTTATTGTCAAAGACAAAGCTTAGCGCCTCGTACTCCTGCTGTGTTCCTTTGTTTTCTTCCTCTTCCATATCTATAAGCATCTCGCACCCTCTCGGCTGCCCTACGCTGTCGTCCTCTTTTATGTAGTAATCACAGCCAGCACACCTGCTGCATCGTGAGTGCTTATATATCTCTAAGGCGTCAAAGACAAATATGCGGGTATCGTCATACTCGCACTCTGTAACTGTGTAGCCTATTTGCCCGTACTTGTCTCTTATTTCTCTTTTTGCCTCTTCTAAGTCGTACTCTTCGTTGCCCGTTACTACTATGTAGCCGTCCGTATACTCTCCGCTGCGTCTATCCCGCAGGGGACACTTAAAGCCCCATAGCATCACATCATAGTTAGCGCCTATTACTGTGTCTTTTCTTGCCATTACTATTGCCTCGCTTTCTTATCAATCTTTTATCCTGCCGTCGCTGGTAAGTTCTATGTAGTGCCCGTGTACCTTTGCTTGCCTGCTGCCTCTTACTATTTTCATTACTTCGCCGTCGTTAGCTTTATATATTGGTCGTGTACATACGGGGCACTCTACTTTTTCGCCAAAACCTGCGGTAAGCATCACTTTTATATGGCAGCTAGAGCAGTAATAACTATGTATATATACCTCGTCTGTTATTACGCTTGCGCCGCTGCTGCTCTTACTAAATGCCTTAAGCTCTTCTAAGTACGCCTCGCGCCGCTCCTTTGCCTTTGTAAACTGCGTGTACCAACCGCCACCGCCGTAATACGCCTCGTTGTCGTGTATCTTTTCTTCAAAGTCCGCTATTTCCTTTTCGGTCTTAGCAATTTCCTTTTCTATAATCTGCTGCACTCTGGCGCGCATATCGCTTATGGTTCTCATTTTGTTCATTGCTCTACCTCTTTCGTTATCTTAATCTTATTTACTCTGCTGCCGCCTGCTATTCCCTCTAGCGTTAATTGTGGCGGTAGCACTATTAAATTGCCTTTATTAAGCTGTGCCTTTATTGTCCGCTCCATGTTTGCGTAGTCCTCTTGTCTATATAGTGCCTTGCATCTAAAAATAAGTATTAAGCCTTTGCTGTCCCGCTTTTTTCGTTGTCGCTTATTCATATAGTGCCCTTTCCTCTCTCTTTGAAATACGGGCAATTTATCCCGCGCTGGCTCATAAATGCAATTATTGCCTTGTCTACCGCCTCTATTATCTCGTCGCTATTCTCGTCTGTGTACAGTTCTTGCGCCTCGCACCCCTCATATAGTCCCGCGTCTGGCTCGTAGGGCTGGTAGTTCTCGCACTTTTTGCATCTATACTCTTGTAGCCCCTCTTCGTTCTGCATTTTCCTTGCCATTTGTTCTGCTGCTTGGTAATATCCTTTAGCTCCCATAGCCTGTAATGCTGCTGGCGCATTGATAAACACATTATCATTGTGTGTTATCCATTCCTCTAAAAATTCCACTGTGTATACTGGGTGGTTTAGCTCTTTTACTACCTCTTTTACTCTCTCGTCCATATCTTTACCTCTCTTTCGTTTTTATTGTGCGGCAGGGCGGAGTTGAACCGCCGACACCAAAGACGCAGCCGCCGTGTGGTCTTATACTGCGCCCGTGCCTCTACCAACTGGGCTACTGCCGCTTAGTGCGCCGTGCAGGGCTCGAACCTGCGACCTTTCGCTTATGAGGCGACCGCTCTAACCAACTGGGCTAACGGCGCTAATACTTATATGTAAATTGTGTAGTATATTGTCATTTGCAAATCGCTAAAGCGATACTCTGCCAGCCGTTCTGGCTCAATCGGCGGCAAAAGGTGCAGCTCTTCCCAGCGCTTGTGGCTTATGTCTGGTATCATTCTAAAGCTCTTTACCTCTTCCTCTCCCGTAAGCCCTGCGCGCTGCCAGTCTATCTTATGCCCGCTATTGTTAAGGTTTGCCAGATAACCTATGTATACCTGCTGCTCGCCTCGCATTATTCTTAAGTTATCTGGCGATGATAATACGCTTATCAGTTCCTTAATTTTCATTGCGTCGCTCCTTTATCTCCTGCTCTAGCTCTTCTACTGTCATACCCTGCCTTGCTGCCAGTAACGCTGGGCTTATGTTATAAGTCCAGATAGACGACATTTTAATAGCCTCGCCTATCGCAAGCCTACCCTGCTGCAAGCCCAGCCTTATATATTGTGGGCTGCAACCCATAATAGCTGCTGCCTCTGTTGGCAGTATTTTTAAACTACTCATTTACTACCGCCACCTTTCGGCTGGCAGATGCGGCTATAACGCCCTGCGCAAAGTATGTAACCTTTTCCCTCTGGTCTGCTGGCAGCTCTGCTACATCGTGCATAAGCTCTGCAAACTCTGTTAGCTCCTGCTGGTTATTTTCTCTTACTGCTGTGCTTTCTGCTACCATTGTGCTACCTCTCTTTCTTCTCGTAGTTCTCTCTTAAGTTCCCGCAGCTTTTCTATATCGCTGTCGTATAGTACCAGCTCTTTTGTAAAGGTTATGTATAACCCCATTGGTATAAGCAGCATTGATACTGTGGCGTCGCCGTCTAGTATTACTGGTAATAGGCAGCCTATGGCTATAAATACTAAACCCGTTACTTTCTGTTTAATAGTGCATAGCCTGCGCTGTCGTTTAATAGATAGCTTAAGCCCTCTTATCTTTGCTCTTTGTTTATTTTCCTCGGCTGCATCTTCTCTGGCTGCTCTATATCCTGCCATATATGCTGTGTCGTGTATGTCCCACTCTCTAGCCGTATACTCTATACAACTAACTGCGCTGCTTGTTAACTGCATAACTGTTACCTCTCTTTCGTTATTTGCCGCTTGTCCCTATAGCGTGTGCAAGTTCTGTGTATTCCTGCTCTAGTTTCTTCTTAGCCTCGTCGTGGTACTTTATCTGGTTTTCTATCTCGTCCAACTTTTCAAGTACTGTATTAAGCACGATTTCTGGCATCTGTGCTGCTTTCTGTTCTGCTGCCATATTCTTACCTCTTTTCTTTGTCTGCTTAGGCGTATATACGCCAGCCTTTGCTAGTATGTCCTCTATGTCCTTTGTAGAGCAGGCGTTAAGCTCTGCTAATATCTTTGGCTTTACGCCCAGCCTCGCGTATTTGCCTACTATGGTTTGCTCTTTCATTTCCATATATAGCCTGCTCGCTCTCTTTAGTTCTCTATGCTTACTACGCTCTTATAGCACTCTGGGTGTGTTTCTAAGTATTCCTCGTTGTCCCGCTCTGTGTAGTCTTTGCAATATCTGACTATCTCGCCTAACTCGTCCCTTATAACGCTCATATATTCCATAGCCTTTGCCTCTCTTTCCTATTTGACCTTGTACGCTATTTCTTCCCCGCCTAGTTCCTTTATCTGCTCCCCTATTAAATCTCTCACAACCCATAAGGTAGCCAGATGCCCTGCAATAAAGCCCTGCGTGGTTATTGCGCTCTGCTGCATACCTTGCAGCATTTCTATAACTTCGTCCTTTGTGTAGGTTTCTTTATTCTTCATGCTATCGCCTCTCTTTCGTTTCCCCGCCTCTCTGTGCTATAATCGCTTTAGAAAGGTGGTGTTAAATTTGAAAAATATTAAGTATTCTTTTAGCGACGCTGATATAGACGCTATTACTTATGCGCTTTCTATACTTCCGTCCCTCGGCTTGGAAGATAACGCGGTGCAGGCTAATATAAATTATCAGCTTTGCGTTTCTGCTGGTTCTAAACTTATTAAGCGTGATACAAGCATCTTGCCTAATGAGTTTCGCGTTATCTCGTGTGCTCTTCAAGCCGTCCAACTTATAAACCAAGGCGGGCTATCGGCAGATGAAAAAACTAAGCAAGAGTGCGCCCGCTACTTATTTACTGTTAATAAGCTCGTGTCTGTTTTTGATGTGTAACTTATTTCTATCTCGTTGTCGCTCTCAAAGTTTGTATTTGCAAGCCGCCGTAATCTTTCGGTGGCTTGTTTTCTTTTCTCTTCCTCTTCCTTTTTCTCGTAGCTCTTTATTGCCTCGTCTAAAAATTCAATATGTTTTTTTAAGAAAGCTACAACTTTTGCGTTTGGCTGTTGCTTTCCGCTTTCGTTCCTTAGCTGCCTGCTGTAGTGTTCTTTATCTTCTCGCATATGTCTTACTATATTTGCCTCGTAAGCTGTCATATTGTCGCCTCTCTTTCGTTTTATATAAAGGCGCTTAAGCTGGGCGCGGGTGTCGTGCCTCGCTCTTCCCAGCAGGTGCGCCTTAACCTCGCTGTTATTCCTCTTCGATGTATATATCAAAGTTTTCCTCGTTGTAGCTTTCTCCGTAACTTGCCAGCTCGCACCAGCTAGCGCACTCTATAGCCTCTTTTTCGTCTATCCCGTATTTTGTTAATGTCTCGTAAACCTTGTCGTTAATATCTGCCGCGTCGTGTGCTATTCTCGTTATTGCTTTGTGTGGGTTGTGTATTACTATTATGATTTCCATATTGTTACCTCTCTTTCGTTATTGACTTACGCATACCCCGCTTTTGTACTTTGTAAGTGTATTATGTGTTGCTCTGCTTTACATTATAGTTGCGCATCTTTTCTTTGTCAACTATTTATTGTTGCGCTACTTTACTTTTTTTCTGTTCCGTGTTATTTTAAAGGTACAATACTTATAGAAAGGTGGTTTTCTTATGAATGAACGCTTAAAAGAATTACGCAAAAGTCTTGGGCTTAGTCAAGAGGCTTTCGGTAAGCGCATAGGCGTTACAAAGACTGCTATATCCCGTGCAGAGGCAGGGCTTAATAGCATTTCTGATATGTCTATAAAGAGTATTTGCCGTGAATATGGTATAAGTGAAGAGTGGCTACGCAATGGTACTGGCAATATGTACCCAGACTTAAGCCGCGCAGAGCTTGCAGCTAATATAGTCGGTAATGCTCTGAATACAGACGACGACTTTATACTTAATACTTTTATTGCTTTAGGGCAGCTTACGCCCGCAGAGTGGGAAGTTATAAAGAAATTTGTAGACAAAATTAAAACTAACTAAAGAGGTGTGCATATGTTTAAGAAGTTACTAGCATTATTTTCTAAGCCGCAGAATAATACAGTTGTTGTGCCGATTGAAAACGCAGTTCCAGAAAAGCCAGAGTTTATATTGAGCGTTTTAATGTTGCTGGCGTAACTTTTAAGAATGGCAGAAAGAGCAGGCAAACTATACTGCGTAAGATTAAGTTTAGAGATGAACCATACAGCGACGGCTTAGAGCTTGGGCTTTCATATTATGAGTATGAGGGTGCGCCTGCTTATAATGTTACAGTTAATAGCGATATTATAGGCAATGTTCCTGCTGAAAAGGTCGCGCATATTGATGAGCTTATGACTGCTGGCAAAATTGTTGCCGTTTCATACATTAGTATAAATGGTGGCGGTAAGGATAGCGACGGCAAACCTATAAGCTATGGCGCAGAAATTACAATAAAAATAAAGAACGACTAAATCAGCCGCCCTTTATCCCTCGTATGAATTGTAATATAATTTTTAGCTTATGCTCGTCATTGATGCGCTTTATAAGCTCGTATATCTGCTGCCGTACCTTTTCCATAGTTGCGCCCCCCTTTTGTATCTTCGCGTAATGCAATTATACAACTGCTGCGCTGCTGGTTAAAGTACTCTGGCTGCTTTGTCCGTTATGTAGGACTTATGTAGGCTTGATATTGTGCGTGGTAACTAACAATATTATAATTCAAATAAAGCGGATAGCTCCACATTAAGCGCCTTTGCTAATAATAGCAGCGTTTCTATGGTTGGGTTAGCTTTTCCGTTCTCTATGTTGTTTATTGTGGTCTTGCTTACGCCGCTTATTTCTTCCAGCTCGCGCAGGCTATACCCTTTAGCAGTCCGTAATTGCCATACCTTGTAAGTCATTTACCTAGCCCTTTCTTTTATTGTCTATTATACCTTAAGAGCTAGTCGCAAGGCTTGTGGTAATATATGGAAATATATGGAATAACTAAATAAAAAATAGCCGCCCTTGTTACCAGCAAAGACGGCTACCAGATACACTATAAACCAGCAAAGGCTTACGCGTACCCCGCAGGTAATATTATAGCATAAGCCTTGGCATTGTTCCATAGGCTTATTTTTTATACCCTTTTCTGGTATTAGAAAATAAGCCCGGTAAATTAAATAAAAGGTAGGTGCTATTTATGAAATTACCAAACGGCTACGGCAGCGTATATAAGCTGTCTGGGAAACGACGCAACCCTTATATAGTGCGCAAAACTACTGGCTGGGTTGTCGATGATACTACGGGTACTGCCAAGCAGCAGTATATTACTATCGGTTATTATCCCACTAAAGCAGATGCGCTTAATGCTCTGGCAAACTACAACGCTAACCCTTACGACATAGCCACTAATACCATAACCTTTGCAGAGGTTTACGCTAAATGGAGTGAGGCGCACTTTAATACCATTGTACCCAGCGCACAGCGTACTTGGGCTAGTGCCTTTAATCATTCTACCCCGCTGCATAATATGCGTATGAAAGATATACGCCCTAACCACTTAGAGGAAACTATTAAAAATGCTGATGTAGGACAAAGTACCAAGCAGCGTATGAAATCTCTTTACAATATGATGTATAAATACTGCCTTAAGTATGATATATGCGATAAGGACTACGCCGCCTTATGTGAAAGCGTAAAGCGCGGCAAGCCTACTATTGAGCGTGTGCCTTATACGCCAGAGGAAATACAGCAGTTATGGGATAACTTAGGCTTTCCCTTTGTCAATATGGTTCTTATCGGTATTTATTCTGGCTGGCGTCCGCAAGAGCTGGCTATATTGCAGGTTGCAGATGTTGACTTAGAGGCGCGCACATTCTTTGGCGGTCTTAAGACTGATGCAGGGCGTAATAGGTGCGTACCTATACACCCGCTTATATATGAGCTGGTAAAGCGTAACTATGATAATGCCGTAGCCTGCGGCAGCTCGTACCTCTTCAACGATGAAAACGGGCAGCAGGGTACTTGGCTAACTTATGATAAGTACCGCGGGCGCTTTAATAAGATAAATAAAAAGCTAGGGCAAAACCACCGCCCACATGATACCCGCCACACATTCATAACGAAAGCTAAAGAGGCTGGCGTTAATGAGTATGTGCTTAAGCTCATTGTGGGGCACGCCATAGAAGATATAACCGAAAAGGTATATACTCATAGAACGATGCAGCAGCTAGCAGAGGAAATACAAAAAATTAAATAACCGCAAATATGTAGATGCTTTTAGAGTAAAAAATAGAGGGTAGCAAGCCTTAAGCCTGCTGCCCTCTTTGTTAGTTACCTCTGTATGTTACTTGTTAGTTATTTGTTAGTTACCTGCAAATTTTCATACTTTCGCATATTGTTTGGTAGTTTTGTAAGTCCGCATAAATACTGTATTCCTTAGAACTTGCCATTCTTAGCAGCTTCCTCGATAGAAACAGCTACAGCTACAGTAGCACCAACCATAGGGTTATTACCCATTCCGATTAATCCCATCATTTCAACGTGAGCTGGAACTGATGAAGAACCGGCGAACTGAGCATCTGAGTGCATACGTCCCATAGTATCTGTCATACCATAAGAAGCAGGACCTGCTGCCATATTATCTGGGTGAAGTGTACGTCCTGTACCACCACCTGAAGCTACTGAGAAGTACTTCTTTCCAGCTTCAAGTCTTTCCTTCTTGTATGTACCTGCAACTGGATGCTGGAATCTTGTAGGGTTAGTTGAGTTACCTGTGATAGAGATATCAACATTCTCCTTCCACATGATTGCAACACCTTCTGTTACATCGTTAGCGCCGTAGCAGTTAACCTTAGAACGAAGACCATCTGAGTATGCTGTTCTAGAGATTTCCTTTACTTCGCCTGTTGAATAATCCATCTCTGTCTCAACGAATGTGAATCCGTTAATTCTTGAGATAATCTTAGCAGCATCCTTACCAAGACCGTTAAGAATAACTCTAAGAGGTTTCTGTCTAACCTTGTTAGCCTTCTCTGCGATACCGATAGCACCTTCAGCAGCAGCGAATGATTCATGACCTGCAAGGAATGCGAAACATTCTGTCTCTTCTTCAAGTAACATCTTTCCTAAGTTACCATGTCCAAGACCAACCTTTCTCTGGTCAGCAACTGAACCTGGAATACAGAATGCCTGAAGACCCTCACCGATAGCTGCAGCAGCTTCTGAAGCCTTTCTTGCACCCTTCTTGATAGCGATTGCTGCACCTACTGTGTAAGCCCAGCATGCATTTTCAAAACAAATTGGCTGGATACCCTTAACCATAGCATATACATCTAATCCGGCATCCTTAGTAATCTTTTCAGCTTCTTCAATACTAGCTATACCATAGCTGTTAAGAACTGAAGTAATCTTATCTATTCTTCTCTCATATGATTCAAATAAAGCCATTCTAATTGTCCTCCTTACTTAACTTCTTCATCTGTTCTTGGGTCAATAATCTTAACAGCATCTGCAACTCTTCCGTACTGTCCGCAAGCCTTCTCATATGCTGTTGTAGGGTCATCACCCTTCTTAATGAAGTCTGTCATCTTACCAAGGCTGACAAACTTGTAACCGATAATCTGGTTGTCCTTATCAAGGGCAATACCTGTTACATAACCTTCAGCCATCTCAAGGTAACGAGGACCTTTCTTTAATGTACCATACATAGTACCAACCTGAGAACGAAGTCCCTTACCAAGATCTTCAAGACCGGCACCAACTGCAAGTCCACCCTCAGAGAATGCGCTCTGAGTTCTTCCGTAAACAATCTGTAAAAATAACTCTCTCATAGCTGTGTTAATTGCATCACAGACAAGGTCAGTGTTAAGAGCTTCCATAACTGTAAGTCCTGGTAAAATCTCTGCTGCCATAGCTGCTGAATGTGTCATACCTGAACATCCGATAGTCTCAACTAAAGCTTCCTGAATGATACCTTCCTTAACATTAAGAGTAAGCTTACATGCACCCTGCTGAGGAGCACACCAGCCTACACCATGTGTAAAACCTGAAATATCTTCAACCTTCTTATTCTGTACCCATTTACCTTCTGTTGGCACTGGAGCTGCTCCATGATGAACGCCCTGTGCTACTGGACACATATTCTCTACTTCCTGTGTGTAAATCATCTTATTACTCCTTTCGTAATTCATAGTGTTTACTATAAATGAAACGACGGCCAGAAGCCGTCGTCCAAGCCTTGACTATTTTCTCACAAACTTTTGCATTAGTCAATGTGAGACACAACATTTTTACATTAATAAAACAAAAAATTCACATAATTATCTCTTAGTTACTACTTCGCCCTGCTTCTTATATATAGAACCTGCCGGAATAAAGCCCCTTACACTTGAAAGCGGATAAATATTACTCTCTCTTCCAACGATTGTTCCAGGATTAAGTACGCTGCCACAGCCAACCTCAACATTATCTCCAAGGAAAGCACCTATCTTTTTGATACCTGTATCAATATTGCAGTCAGGTCCTTTAATAGTAATAAGCTTCTTGTCAGACTTAACATTAGATGTTATAGAGCCTGCTCCCATATGAGCCTTGAATCCAAGAATTGAATCTCCAACATAATTATAATGTGGAACCTGAACCTTATTAAAAAGAATTACATTCTTAAGCTCAGTTGAATTACCGACAACAGCACCCTCACCTACAATAGCTTTTCCACGGATAAATGCACAGTGTCTTACCTCGGCATCTTTACCGATAATTGCAGGTCCTGCAATATAAGCTGATGGAAATACATTTGCAGTTCTGTGAACCCATATATTCTCCCCACGCTTCTCATATTCATCTTCTGGCAGAGTATTGCCAAGTTCTACAATAAAATCACCAATCTTTGCAAGTACTTCCCATGGATATGTACAGCCTTCAAATACCTTTGCTGCAATAGTTTCATTAAGGTCATACAGATTACTTATCTTTAATGCATCATTATTCATATCTAATATCCTCTTTATATCAATTATTCAACCGTAACAGATTTTGCAAGGTTTCTTGGCTTATCAACATCGTTACCCTTAAGAACTGCTGTATAGTAGGCAATAAGCTGTAATGGAACTGCCGCAACCATAGGCATAAGAAGCTGGTCTGCCTGTGGAAGCTTAATAACAATATCTGCCACTCCATCCTCAATATCAAGCTCTGGTTCTGCAATAAGCACTACAAATGCTCCTCTTGACTTAACTTCCTTAATATTACTTATAGTCTTTTCCTCAAGATTCTTCTGTGTTGCAATTGCAATTACAGGCATCTGTTCTGTAATAAGCGAGATAGTTCCATGCTTAAGCTCTCCTGCTGCATATGATTCAGAATGAATATAAGATATCTCCTTTAACTTAAGAGAGCCTTCCATACTGAGTGCATAATCAAGACCTCGTCCTATATAAAGAAGACTGTCTGCATTAATAAGCTTAGAAGCTGCAAACTGACACTTACTCTCAAGTGCAATGGCTTCTTCAATAACCTCAGGTATTTCTTCAAGCATCTTAGTGTATCTGCTGCATTCTGCCTCATCCATCTTACCATTAGCATAAGCTAATTCAAATGCAATTAAATACATAATTGATATCTGAACCATATATGCCTTTGTTGAAGCAACTGAAATCTCAGGACCCGCATGTGTATATACAACCATATCTGCTTCTCTTGCAATTGATGAACCCTTAACATTAACAATTGCCATAGTATCAGCACCTGCCTGTTTTGCAAGTTCAAGTGCAGCCTTAGTATCAGCAGTCTCACCTGACTGTGATATAACAATCATAAGATCATCTTCACTGATAAGAGGATCTCTGTATCTGAATTCTGATGCAATATCAACAGTTACAGATACTCTTGCCATCTTTTCTATTATATATTTTCCTACCATTCCGGCATGCATTGCAGTACCACAGGCAACAATATATATATTCTTATAATTCTTTAACTTGTCAGGATTGAATCCTTCTGCACTGAAATCAGGCATATCGTCCATGATTCTTGGCATGATTGTTCTCTTTACAGAATCTGGCTGCTCATGGATTTCCTTAAGCATAAAGTGCGCATAACCGCCCTTTTCTGCAGCATCAACATCCCAGTCAGCAGTATTTAATTCCTTATGTATCTCATTGCCATGAACATCATATATCTTAACTGAATCCTTCTTAATAACTGCAATCTCATTCTGGTCAAGAAGATAATAATCTCTTGTATAATGAATAATAGCCGGTACATCAGATGCTATAAAATTCTCATGTTCTCCAACACCAACAATAAGAGGACTGTCCTTTCTTACTGCAAATATTTCATCAGGGAAATCTCTGAACATAATTCCAAGTGCGTATGAACCCTTAATCTCTGATAACACCTTTGCAATAGTCTTCATAGGATCGCCATCATAGTAGTAGTCAAGCAGCTTTGCTGCAACTTCAGTATCTGTTTCACTTGCAAAGCTATATCCCTCTCCGATAAGAAAATCCTTAAGCTTCTTGTAGTTCTCAATAATACCGTTATGTACAATAGTAACTCTCTTATTACCATGTGGATGTGAATTGATATCTGATGGTTCTCCATGTGTAGCCCATCTTGTATGACCAATTCCAACATGTCCTTGTGGTTTTCCCTCTTCATCCATCTTCTCAACAAGGTTGGCAAGTCTTCCCTTGCATTTCTTAACCTTAATATTGCCATGATCAAATACCGCAATACCTGCTGAGTCATATCCCCTGTATTCAAGCTTAGACAATGCATCTACAAGTACATCTGCGCTTTCTCTGTCTCCTACATATCCTGCAATTCCGCACATATATTTAATTCCTTTCACTCATTTACTTATAATTCTTAGCAGTCTCGTTAAAAAGCCCTACAAGCCCCACCTGATTCCTTAATGCCATAACAGCCCTTGTTCTTCTTGAAACAAAACCATCAAGCTTTTCCATATACTCATCTGCTGTAATATTCCCCTCTGCTACACCTGTAAGTCCTTTTTCCCAGCTTGCCGTAAGCTCCGGATTAAGCAGATGCCTGATAGAATTGTCTACAACATCATATATTATCTCGCCTAAAAATGTAGGCGTAATAATCTGTGTCTTAGAATTAATAGAAATATACTTAATAGTATTAAGTTTTTTAAGAATCTCTGCTCTTGTAGCACTTGTTCCTATTCCACTACCCTTAATCTGGGCACGCAGCTCCTCATCTTCAATAAGCTGTCCTGCATTCTCCATTGCAAGAATAATAGAACCTGAATTATATCTCTTAGGAGGTGATGTTTCACCTTCTTTGATATTAAACCCATTAAATGTGATTGTAGAACCTTTTCTGTATTTTTTCAATACCTCAAATAAAGCTACATCACATTTATTATCTTCCTTATTATCGACGCTATCATCATCCTTTACTTTTGCATCATTTCTCGCCTTTGCAAATGAGTTCTTAGCTACGCTAAGATAACCTTCATCTACAAGCACTTTAAATGAAGCATACAGCTTTTCATTCTTTACATCACTGATAATACTTACCTTCTGATAAATAGCCGGTGGATAGAATATACTTAAAAATCTTCTTACAATTATCTCATAGGTTCTCGCAGCTGTAACTGACAAGTTCTTTAAATTATTAAACCCCTGTCCTGTCGGAATAATCGCATAATGGTCTGTGATTGCTTTATCATTGCAGTATCTTGTCTTTTCAATTCCCTTCTGCATATTATTCTGTAATATATGCTCTGCTATCTCCTTCACAGGAGGAAAATTCCTAAGTCCGCCTATATTCTTATGTATTTCCTTACTTACTGCTGTTGATAACACTCTCGCATCAGTTCTTGGATAAGTAACCAGTTTCTTTTCATACAGCTCCTGAATAATATTAAGGGTCTCATCAGGGCTTATCTTAAACAACTTGCTGCATTCATTCTGAATCTCGGCAAGGTTGTACAGAAGTGGTGGATTCTTGGTTTCTTTCTTTCTCTCAATAGAATCAACTACTCCCTGTGCCGGCAGTGGGTCAGATAAGAACTTAACAAGCTCCTCAGCCTTCTCCCTGTCCTTAAAACCATTATCCTTATACAAATACGGTGTGCCCGCATACATACTCTTATCACTCACACGCCATTCTGCGTCAAATGTTGAATTCTCAACCTGTGCCTGACCTATAACCCTGTAGAATGGAGTTTTAACAAAGCTTCTTATCTCCCGTTCCCTTCTTACTACCATTCCAAGAACACATGTCATAACCCTGCCGACAGATACAACTGCCCTGTCAAGATGCAGATAATTGGCAATATTGCGTCCATATTTCAATGTAAGAACTCTTGAGAAATTAATTCCCATAAGATAATCTTCCTTCGCACGAAGATACGCTGAATCACTCAGATTATCATATTCAGATATATCTTTAGCTGTATTAATTCCTTTAAGAATCTCTTCCTCTGTCTGCGAATCAATCCACACACGGCGCTCTTTCTTTCCCTTAACGCCTGCCTCCTGCCTCACAAGCCTGTATATATATTCTCCCTCTCGTCCTGAATCGGTACACACATATATATATTCAACATCATCCCTTGTAAGAATGTCTTTAACTATATTAAACTGTTTCGCAACTGCAGGTATAACCTCATACTTGAATTCCTTTGGTATGAATGGCAATGTGTCAAAGCTCCATCTTTTCAGATTAGGATCATATGCATCCGGGTAGCTCATAGTTACCAGATGTCCGACACACCATGTCACAATATGGTCTCCACCCTCAAGATATCCGTCTTTTCTTGTGAAGTTCACATGCAGTGCCTTGGCAAACTCCTGCGCCACGCTTGGTTTTTCCGCGATATATACGGATTTTCCCATTATATCCCTCATTTCTGTGTCTATTACACAATTATTATTCTCCTGAAGCATCAAGAGTTCCCATATAAGCTGGTATATATTCTTTTATAAAATAATCTGCTTCCGGAATATTCATATCAACAATAGCCTGATATATTGTCTTTTCCGCATCAGCAAAATCCATATTACCAGACTTCTTTTCCTCAAGACATTTGATATAAGCTGACATCTTATCAGCCGCCTTTACATATTTCCAGAGTTCTTCTTCCTCTTCTGTCTCTGATAACACACCCTTATAATGTGCTCTTATATCAGATGACAGACCTGAGAGCATCTGCTCCTCTGCAACATGCTCTACTTCCTTATAAGCATTTCTTATAACCGGATTGTAATACTTTACAGGAGTCGGAAGATCACCCGTAATTATCTCTGTAACATCATGATACATTCCAAGAATTGCAAGCCTTTCAGCATTAATATTCCCACCATATATCTCATTGTTGATAATTCCCAGTGCATGTGCTATGAATGCCACTTCAAGACTATGCTCGCACAGATTCTCATGGCGTGTATTCTGCATAAGTCCCCATCTGTTAATATATTTCATTCTCGACAGCATTGCATAAAAATAATTTTCCTTCAATGTAAATGTCCCCTCTTTACTCTTTAAGTCGTTTCATAATTTTATATCATAATAGGTTTTTAAGCAAGTAAAAAGAGATGCCATCTCTGACATCTCTTTTCTGGTATGTGTATTAGAATTTAATTATTCTGCATCCTTAGGAGTGATATAACCCTGTGCCTTAAGAAGCTCTGCAATAAGAACAGCTCCACCTGCTGCACCTCTTAATGTGTTGTGTGAAAGACCAACAAACTTATAATCAAACACACTGTCTTCTCTTAAACGGCCAAGTGAAACACCCATTCCATTCTCATAATTAACATCAAGCTTAACCTGTGGACGGTCATCCTCTTCAAGATACTGGATGAACTGCTTTGGAGCACTTGGAAGATTAAGTTCCTGTGGAACTCCCTTGAAGCTTCTCCACTTTTCAATAATCTGTTCCTTAGTAGGCTTCTTCTCAAAGTTAACAAATACTGCTGCTGTATGTCCATCAAGAACCGGAACTCTGATACACTGGCATGTGATAACCGGATCACTTGCAGGAACAATCTTTCCGTCCTCAATCTTACCCCATAATCTTAAAGGCTCTTTTTCAGACTTTTCTTCCTCGCCACCGATATATGGGATAAGGTTATCTACCATTTCAGGCCATGTTTCAAATGTCTTGCCTGCGCCTGAAATTGCCTGATATGTGCAGGCGAGAACCTTTGTGATGCCGAACTTGCGTAAGGGGTTGAGAGCGGGAACGTAGCTCTGGATAGAGCAGTTTGACTTAACTGATATGAAACCTCTCTTTGTGCCAAGACGCTTCTTCTGAGCTTCAACGATAGCCATATGCTCGTCGTTGATTTCGGGGATAATCATAGGAACGTCGTCTGTGAAACGGTTAGCTGAGTTGTTGGACATAACGGGGCACTCGTGCTTTGCGTAAGCCTCTTCAAGGGCCTTTATCTCGTCCTTCTTCATATCTACCGCACAGAATACGAAGTCGACCTGTGATGCGATCTTTTCAATATCGGCAGTAGCGTCCATAATAACAATGTCTTCCATAGCCTTGGGCATAGGCTTTTCGATGAGCCATCTTGAGCCGACAGCCTCTTTATAAGTCTTTCCTGCGGAACGGGGAGATGCGGCAAGCACCTTTACGTTGAACCAGGGGTGATTTTCCAGCAGAACGGCAAAACGCTGTCCTACCATACCCGTAGCACCGATAATACCTACGTTGTAGTTTTTCATTTTAGTTTCCATCCTTCTTTTTTGCTTTTAGCATATTTTCTTAAAAAAGCCGCTTGTAAAAATGATTACAGGCGGCTTTGTATGCAGATGTGATAAAGTTGTGTGATAGCTCTCCACCTACAGCTTAACCGCTTGATGACAATCGTGCATATATTAGACACACGACCAGATACATAAGCTCCGACACTTATGTTCTTCGGCGACAAAGCCTTTTCCCGCTGCAATCTGTCGGCAGATTGACGCAACGGGTACTTTTCTTTAATCGCACCTCTACCTGCTTTGTTTATATTATCATATTTATTGCTGTTTGTCAATGGCGAAGCGGTAAAAAATAATTTGATTTTTTTTCGTAAATGTGTTATTATAAAACAGTATGCAATATCCAGAAAGAAAAAATGCGTGAAAAACGCAAAAAACAGAGGAAAAACAATGCTTAAATCGGATTTTTATTATGACTTGCCGCAGGAGCTTATCGCACAGACTCCGCTTGAGCCCCGTGACAGCTCACGGCTTATGAAAATTGACCGCAAAAGTGGCGAAATAACACATGACCGCTTTTATAATATATGCGATTATCTTGAAAAGGGTGACCTGCTCGTTCTCAATGACTCAAAGGTTTTCCCTGCAAGACTTTACGGCGTAAAGCAGGAAACGGGTGCGGCAGTGCAGTTCCTGCTTCTTCACCAGATTTCACATAATCGCTGGGAGGTTATGGTCAAGCCCGGCAAAAGACTTAAAATCGGTACGAAGGTCGACTTTTCGGGCATTCTGACGGCCGA
>OGOB01000591.1_pt1 | contig 17585 bp, 8 predicted proteins | sample 1573611 | NCBI WGS metagenome assembly OGOB01 (sample SAMEA2582016, study PRJEB24529) | metagenome | biome: Human gut stool | place: China | collected 2011 | reverse complement strand
TGCCAACGAGCCGGTGAGGGTTCATCTGAGTGATGGCTCTAATTCGGATAAAGCATTACACGATTACTTCCAGCCGGTAGTAGATGTGATTCGCGAACAAGGTTTCAAAGGCATCATCTGGGTACCAGGTGCGGGTTATCAGAGCCAGTATCAGAACTACGCCAAGTATCCTATCACAGATAGCGAGGACAATTTCTCTTATGCCGTGCATGTTTATTCCGGATGGTATGGAAATATGACCGATAAGAATTGCAATCACGATACTTTCATCCGCAACTTCAAAAATCAGGTGCCGATGGTAGAGACGAAACCTATCATGGTAACGGAGATAGACTGGAGTCCGGAAGATCCGGACAAGGCGAACGAAGGTCACTACAATGAGTGGGGGCAGTGGACGCAGCCTAACCTGGGAAGCTGGGCAACTGCATCAACCTCGAAATGGGGATTGGCATGGAAGGCAGTTCACGACCACTTTGGCAATATCGGAATGACGATTACCCATCCACAGGAATATTACGATATTGATGAATATCTTAAAACGGGCAAGGTGATTCCAGGTTTCCAGAATGCCAAGAAGCACGGATTGTTTGAAGAATGTTGCGGTTATGCCTGTATGAACTGGTATAAAGAATGGTATTTGAAACAAAATACAACAGGAATTAAACAAACAGAAACTCAGGCAGACGTGGTTTCCACCTTATATTATAATATAGAAGGAAAAGAGATAGAAAAGCCAACTGCAGGTGTTTATATAATAAAACAACTGTTAAGTAATGGAAAAATACGTTCTCGCAAGGTTTTTCTAAAATGATAAACTTTCTGTTACACCACGCAAAGTATGTTTCGAAAGAAATCCATACCTTTGCCGCCGTGAATAAACAGTTTTTGTGCACGCCTAAATTTTTAAAGCATAAATCAAAAATGAATAGAACATGATTGAACAAGTGTTAACAATGAAACGGACAGCAGCCTTATGCTTGGTGGGAGCTTTCTGTAGCCTGAATGCTCAGGCGCAGAAGATCCAGGTCAAGGGTAATCTTGTTGACGGTACAGGTGAGCCTCTGATAGGTGCCACTGTAAAAGTGAAAGGTAATGCCAGCGTCGGTGCGGTCACCGACTTTGATGGTAATTTCAGCATCAGTGTTCCTTCTGAGAATTCTACCCTCGTATTTACATACGTAGGTATGAAGACCAAGGAAGTGAAAATCGGTAAGAAGAGAGAGTTCAAACTCTCATTGGAAGATGACAACGCTATCGGCGAAGTCGTAGTCGTAGGTTATGGTCAGCAGAAGAAGGCATCTGTCGTGGGTTCTATTGCACAGACCACAGGTGAGGTGCTGGAACGTGCTGCCGGTGTCAGCGACATTGGTGCTGCCTTGACGGGTAACCTTCCTGGTGTGGTAACTGTTCAGGGCAATGGTATGCCTGGTGAGGAGGAGCCACAGATCATCATTCGTGGTGCTAGTTCTTGGAACAACAGTGACCCTCTCGTCCTAGTCGATGGTATCGAGCGTCCTATGAGTAGTGTAGACATTGGTTCTGTAGAGAGCATCTCCGTATTGAAGGATGCATCTGCCACTGCCGTTTATGGTGTGAAGGGTGCCAATGGTGTCATCTTGATTACTACCAAGCGTGGTAAGGAAGGCAAGGCTAAGATTGATGTAGGCTTCAACGCTACATTGAAGGCTCCTTCTAAGTTGCCTAACAAGTATGATTCATACGATGCCTTGATGTTCCGCAACAGGGCAGTGGAGCATGAGTTGGGTGTTTCTCCTGAATCTTGGTCTTACATCCGTCCTCAATCATTTATTGAGAACTATCGTAACCAGACCACACAAGAGCAGCGCGAGCGTTATGCTAACGTGGATTGGCAGGATGCCCTCTTCAAGAAGAGCGCCATGTCATATAATGCCAATGTCAATGTGAGCGGTGGTACAAGCTTCGTGAAGTATTTTGCTTCTGCCGACTTTGTACACGAGGGTGACCTCTTCCGTGAGTATGATAACGGACGTAACTATAACTCTGGCTATGGATACAACCGTATCAATGTGCGCAGTAACTTGGACTTCTCTATCACTAGAACTACTACATTAAAGGTAAATGTATCTGGTTCTAATGGTGTGCGCAAGGCTCCTTGGAGCAACATGAGCAATAGCGAGTGGCAGATAGGACAGCAGTGGGCTGGTGCTTATAACATCGCTCCAGATGTATTCTTGCCTCAGTATAGCGATGGCTCTTGGGGTTATTATCCAAATGCGTCTAACGTAAGTAACTCTGCTCAGAACCTCGCCATCGGTGGTACAGCGCAGGCTACTACTACTCGTATCAATACCGACTTTACCTTGGAGCAGAAACTCGACTTCATCACCAAGGGCTTGAACTTGCGTGGTACCGTTTCTTGGGACAACGTGTTTGTTGAGACGAGCCGTGGTATCAATGACTTGAACAATACAGCTCAGACCAAGTATGTTGATCCGGAGACTGGCAATATAACATATGGCCAGATATATGAGTCAAACAATAAGTTCGACTGGAAACAGGGCGTTAACTGGAGTACTTCAGGTGGTTCGGTTGATAACAACCAGACTGTTCGCAATCTTTACTATCAGTTGCAGCTCAACTGGGCTCGCAAGTTCGGACAGCATGATGTTACAGCCATGGGCTTGTTCTCTCGTCAGGAGAATGCACGTGGTAGTGTGATGCCTACTTACCGTGAGGACTGGGCATTCCGTGCTACTTATAGCTATGCTGGTCGTTACAACATCGAGTATAACGGTGCTTACAACGGATCAGAAAAGTTTAGCAAGGACAATCGCTTCGCCTTCTTCAATTCTGGAGCCATCGGTTGGACCATCACTGAGGAAAACTTCATGAAGTATCTTCGTGACAAGCACATCATTGATATGTTGAAGTTCCGTGCATCTTACGGTGAGATTGGTGATGATAACCTGGGCGATCCATTCGACTCTTCTCGTCGTTGGCTCTACATGAACCAGTGGGCATACGGAGGCAACACAGTGATGGATCTTGACCATACCAACAGTATCTACACATGGTATCGCCAGAATACATTGGGTAATAAAGATGTGAAGTGGGAGACTGTGAAGAAGACCAACTTCGGTATTGATTATGGTTTCTTGGGTGGTTTGATTACCGGTTCGCTCGATTTCTTCTGCGACCGTCGTAACGACATTTTGATCTTTGGTGATAACCGCTCCATCCCATCTTACTTTGGTACTACAGCTCCTACTATCAATAAGGGTAAGGTTCGTACCAGTGGTTACGAGTTGGAGTTGAAGCTCAACAAGAAATTTGCCAATGGCATCCGCCTCTGGGGTAACTTCAATATGACCCATGCCAAGAACAAGGTGCTCTTGAAGGATGACGCTCAGCTCACTCCTAACTATCAGAAGGAGGCTGGCTACTCTATGGGGCAGTATCGCTCATACATTGATCGTGGCTTTATCAACGACATCGATGACTTGATTGGTTCTCCAGCTCATGAGTCTAATGACAACCACCGCTTGGTAGGCGATTACTACATCGTAGACTTCAATGGTGATGGTGTGGTAGATAGCAAGGACTCAGCTCCAGTAGGTTATAGCTCAAGCCCTCAAAATACATACAATGCCACTATCGGTATCGAGTATAAGGGCTTCTCTGCTTTCGCTCAGTTCTATGGTGTAACCAATGTAACTCGTGACGTAACCTTGACAAGCTTTGGCAATAAGTTGGACAATGTTTATGACACTGGTACTTGGTGGGACAAGAATGAGTCTTCTCCAGAATCTATCATTCCTCGTTGGGGTGCTACCCAGTCTGATTACAGCAATGGTACTCAGTTCCTCTATGATGGTTCGTACATCCGTCTGAAGAACGTAGAGATTGCTTATACTTGGACCAAGGGATGGATCAAGGCTCTCGGTATGAACTACCTCAAGGTATACTTGAATGGTAACAACCTCTGGCTTTGGACTCGTATGCCTGATGACCGTGAGGCTAACCTCGGTGGTGGCGGTTTCCTTGGAGCATATCCTACAGTACGCCGCTTCAACTTAGGTGTTAAATTCTCATTGTAATATTAAAATGAACATTCAAATGAAAAATAAGATAAAGAATTTTTTGTTGATGGGATGCGTCTCGCTGGCTCTCGGTACCTCGCTCAACTCTTGCCAGGACTATCTTGACAAGGAGGCCGATTCTACAGTCTCAGAAAATGACGCATTTGTAAACTTCCGTAACTTTCAGGGTTACGTAGAGGAGATTTACAACTGTATCCCTGATAAGGAAAAATGTAACTGGTGTCCTTCTTGGAACTGGGGTGATGATGAAATCTTCAACCCAGAGGCTGATGGCCGTATGACACACCAGGTAGACTTGGGCAACTTCCGTGCTTGGCAGACCACTGGTAACTGGCTTTACAAGGATGGCAGCAACCCTACATCTACAGATAAGTTCAACCACTCACTTTGGCCACATGCTTGGTATTGCATTCGTAAGGCTAACCAGGGCTTGGCTAATCTCGATAAGTTGGTAGCTAGCAAGGCAGAGAAAGACCTCATTGCTGGTCAGCTTTACTTCTTCCGTGCATGGTGGCACACTGAGTTGATGCAGTACTTTGGTGGTTTGCCATACATTGATACCTATTTGGATCTCAATTCAGAGCTCAATTTGCCTCGTCTCTCTTATCAGGAGTGTGCAAAGAAGGCTGCTGCTGATTATCGCAAGGCTGCCGATCTGTTGCCTATCAACTGGGACAATGAGTATGATGGTGCTGCCACACAGGGCAAGAACGACCTTCGTATCAACAAGATCATGGCACTCGGTTATCTGGGCAAGACTTATCTCTGGGCTGCCAGCCCATTGATGAAGGATGGCGCACAGGTAGGAGCTAGCAAGAATGGCAAGACATACGACTATGATGAGGAGTTTGCCAAGAAGTCAGCTGAGGTCTTCGGTGAGTTGCTCACATTGGTTGAGGGGGGCCAGACACAGTATGGGTTGGCTGAGTTCAAATATAAGGACATCTACAATCATGAGCGTTCTGCCGATGCTAACTCTTGCTTCTCTGATATCTTCTATACCAAGAAGCAGAACTGGAAAATGCCTGGATCTATTGAGGCTATCTTCCGTGGTCCATCTGCAGACTTCAACGGCTCTAACTGGAATACCTCTAAGGTGTTTGGTCCTAAGGTTGACAAAGTGGTTGGACATGACAATGTGATTCACCAGCCTACAGCAAACTTGATAGCTGCTTACGGTATGGCTAATGGTGAGCCCGCTTACATCGTAGAGAATGGCAAGTTGGTTCCTAACATAGCAGGTGGTTTCGATCCTACTCATCCATATAAGAACCGTGACCCACGCTTCTATCACGACATCGTGTTTGATGGCTTCAAGTATCTGAATGGTACTCCTGGTCAGTGGGCTAACTTGCAGTACTGCCAGTTGTATACAGGTGGCAATATGCGTCCAGTGGCTAATGGCAGCCGTACAGGTTACTTCATCCAGAAGTTGGTGCCTCATACATGTAATGAGGTGGATCGCGACTACGATTGGGGTTCAGCATTCCACTGTTACTTGCCATATATGCGTCTGGCTGACATCTATCTGATGTATGCTGAGGCTTGTGCTGCGTTTGGTGGTGCTTCTGGCAAGGCTACTAACTTTAGCAAGACTGCTGAGGATGCCATCAATACCCTTCGTGATCGTTGTGGCGCTGGTCATGTGGCTCCAGAGTATGTAGCTGATGCACATAAGTTCATGGACGAGGTTCGCCGTGAGCGTGAGGTGGAACTTGCTTTCGAGGGCTTCCGTTTCAACGACTTGCAGCGCTGGTTGCTCCTGACCGAGGCTCCTTACAATGTAAAGTACTCTGATGAGTTTGACCGTGTGGAGGGTGCCGATTTCTACAAGGAGAAAGACCCAGCTGATGCTCAGGTGGCTAACTTCCGCCAGGAAGCGATCTTGACTCGTCACTTCACAGCCAAGCACTATTGGTTCCCATTGCCTATCAAGGATGTTTATCTCTATCAAGAGCTTAGTCAGAATCCTGGTTGGTAAAATAACATTATATAGTAATACTAAAATAAGAATGATAGTATGAATTCAAAATTCAAATCATATAATTCAAAGTTCCTGTTGGCAGGTCTTGTGTCATTGGCTCCTATGGCTGCCGATGCCAAAACTGCTGCTGAGAACGAAACCGATACCGTTGCTGCCGACAAGGAGATAGTCAATGTGGCTTATCGCAAGGTAGCCAAGGGTGACATCTTGGGCGGCGTTTCGGTAGTCGATGTAGAGGGATTGATGAAGAAAAACTACCACACTTATAGCCTTGACAACATGCAGGGCTACGTGGGTGGTTGGAATGGCAACTCTCTCTGGGGCATGGATGCTGACAATGCAGGATACTTGGTATTGGTAGATGGTGTGCCTCGTGAGGCAACCAACGTGATGCCTAGCGAGATTGACCAGATTACATTCCTCAAGGGTGCGCAAGCTGTAGTGCTCTATGGTAGCAAGGCAGCTAAGGGTGCTGTGCTCATCACCACCAAGCGTGGCAAGAACGATGGCTTGAAGGTTGAGGTGCAGGCTAACGCTGGTCTCAATGTGGCTAAGTCATTCCCTGAGTATCTGGGCTCTGCTGAGTATATGACTCTCTACAACGAGGCTCGTGCCAATGACGGTTTGACTCCTCTCTACTCTGCTGAGGATATCTACAATCATGGCTTGGGCACCAACCCATATCGTTATCCTAATCTCGATATGTACTCTTCTGACTATCTTCGCAAGATGAATAGTCGCTACGAGGCTACTGCTGAGATTAGTGGTGGTGGTAAGCGTGCTCACTTCTATAGCAACATCAACTATTATCGTCAGGGCGACTTCCTGAAGTTTGGTGAGGCTAAGAACAATAACACTCAGCGTTTCAGTGTACGTGGTAATGTAGATGTCAACATCACAGATGACATCAAGGCTTGGGTCAACTCCAATGCCACATTCTATGATTCACATTCTGCTATTGGTGATTATTGGAATGCAGCTGCTACTTGGCGTCCTAACTTCCCACAGAATGCTAACCCATTGATCTCTACAGACATGATAGCTCCTAATGCCAAAGCTGCTTGGGACTTGATGAGTGTGGCTAAGCTGGTGGATGGCAAGTACTTCTTGGCTGGTACACAGGCTAACTCTTCTAACATCTTCGCAGATTACTATGCTGCTGGTAAGAGCAAGTATACTAGCCGCCAGTTCCAGTTTGATACAGGTGTTAACATCAATCTGCACAAGTTGTTGCAGGGCTTGTCTTTCGAGACTCGTTTCGCAGTAGACTATGCTACCTCTTACACCACATCTTTCAATAATAGCTATGCCATCTATATCCCAACATGGTCAAACATCGACGGCAAGGATATGATCGTAGCTTTGAAGAAGGAAGGTGAGGATAAGAAGTCTGGTGTACAGAACATCGCTAATAGTGTGGACAATCAGACCATGCTCTTCTCGGCTCAGTTCAATTACGCCAATACATTTAATAAGGTACATAACCTCTCTGCGATGTTGATTGCCTCTGGCTATCAGCAGTCTAAGTCAGGTGAGTATCACAAGACATCAAGTGCTAATCTTGCCTTGGATGCATCTTATGATTACGCCAAGACTTATTATGCAGACTTCGGCTTGGCAGCTATCCACTCTGCACAGTTGGCTCCAGGTCATCGTGTAGGCTTCTCTCCTTCACTTTCATTGGGTTGGAGACTCAAGAACGAGAACTTCTTGAAGAACAGCAAGGTGGTAGACGATATGATGATCAGTGTATCTGGTAGCATCATCAACGAGGATATTGACTTGGCAGTAAATGGCAACAGATACTATCTCTATGACACCAACTGGCAGACAGCTGATGGTTATGGATGGTATGATGGTTCTGCTGGCAAGTACACATTCTCTAAGCGTTCTGCCAACAAGGATCTTGACTTCATCAAGCGTAAGGAACTTTCTGTCAACTTCAAGACTTCCTTGTGGCAGCAGATGGTAACATTGGATGCTAGCTTCTTCGTTAACTCGATGGAGGGTTATCTGATTTCTACTCCAACGTTCTATCCTTCTCACTTTAAGCCAGGCTATCCTGATGCTTCATTCATGCCTGTGCTCAACTTTAACAATAATCGCCGCATCGGTTTCGACTTCGCAGCTAACTTCAATAAGAAGGTGGGTGATGTAGACTTGCAGCTCGGCGTAACAGGTACTTATTATAACACCAAGGCTACCAAGCGTGATGAGATGAACGCATGGAGCTATCAGAACCGTGAGGGCAAGGCTCTCGATGGCATCTGGGGTTATAAGTTTGCTGGCTTCTTCCAGAGTGAGGAAGAAATCAAGAACTCTCCAGACCAGAGCCGCTTGGGTAGTGACGTGAAGCCTGGCGATATGAAGTATGTGGATGTAAACGGTGATGGCAAGATCGACTCTTACGACCAGGTGTTCCTGGGCAAGGGTGGTTGGTATGGCTCTCCATTCACATTGGGTGTAAACCTCACTGCTAAGTGGAAGAACTTCACATTCTTCGCCCTCGGTACTGGCAACTTCGGTGCTTATGGCTTGAAGAACAATTCTTACTGGTGGGTAAAGGGTGACGGCAAGTACTCAGCTGTGGTTCGCAATCGCTGGACTAAGGCAACCAAGGAGACTGCTACTTATCCACGTCTTACCACACTCTCAGGTAGCAACAACTATCAGACATCAGACTTCTGGATGTACAGCACAGACGCTTTCCGCTTGGCTAAGGTACAGATTACATACGACCTGCCTAGCACGCTCTTCCAGAAGACTTGGCTTAAGGGCTTGTCTGCTTATGTAAGCGGTGCCAACTTGCTCACTATCTCTAAGAACCGTGAGGTATTGGAGATGAACATAGGTAGTGCTCCTCAGACACGCTATTATAATATAGGTGTGAAGGCTACATTCTAATCATTATTAAATGTATACAGAAATGAAAATTAATAAGTTATTTATATTAGCTGCATTGTCACTCTCGTTGGTGTCTTGCTCAGATCTCTTTGAGCCTGCACAGGAAAACAACCGTAGCTTGGACGAGATTTACGAAGAGCCTACTTATGCTCAGGGACTTCTCGGCTATGCTTATGCCGTGCTTCCTTATAATACCAAAAGTGTAACTGATGTGGCAACCGATGATGCTGTAAGCAATGATTTGTCTAACAGCTACCTGAAAATGGCTACTGGTTCTTGGGCTGCCAATAATGACCCTATGAGCAAGTGGACTAGCTGTCGTGCTAGCATCCAGTACTTGAACATCTTCCTTCAGGAAGTGGACAAGGTAGACTGGGCTAAGGACAAGGGTGCGCAGCAGATGTTCTGTGAGAGCCGTAAGGGTGAGGCTTATGCCTTGAGAGCTCTCAATATGTATTATCTCTTGATGAACCATGGTGGTTGGACTGAGGATGGTCAGCTCCTGGGTGTGCCAAACTTGACAAAGCCAGAGGATACTTCTTCTGATTTCAATCAGCCACGTGCCACATTCCAAGCTTGCTTGGATCAAATCTATAGCGACTTGGACCAGGCTGAGCAGTTGCTGCCTTTGGACTACAATGATTTGACTAAGTCAGATCCTGTGCCAGAAAAATACACTGCTATGGGTGTGGACAACTATCAGGACTATAACCGTGTATTGGGTTCTCTGATGCGTGGTCGTGTGAGCGGTCGTATCGCCAAGGCTATCCGTGCACAGGTTTCTCTCCTTGCTGCCAGCCCTGCTTTTAATAAAGGTACCAATGTGGATTATAAGCGTGCTGCTGATGATGCAGCCAGCTTGCTCGACTTGATTGGTGGTGTAAGCGGCTTGTCTGAAACAGGTAATTCTTGGTATGCTCAGACTAATGAGATTAATAATTTGCAGTCTGGTGCATGCCCTAAGGAGATTATCTGGCGTGGCAACAAGACCAATGGTGCTGATGATTGGGACCTCGGTTTGAACCAGGAGGCTGATAACTTCCCTCCATCTCTCTATGGTAAGGGACGTATCAATCCTACCCAGAACTTGGTGGATGCTTTCCCTGCTGCCAATGGTTATCCTATCACAGATGAGCGCAGTGAGTATGATGACTTGGATCCTTATAGTAATCGTGATCCACGCTTGGATCTCTACATTATCTATAATGGCTGCAAGTATAAGGGTGCAACCATCAATACCGACATCACCACTGCTAACAATGACAATGGACTGAATAAGATTGGTAACTCTACACGTACTGGTTACTATATGAAGAAGCTTCTTCGTGAGGATTGTAATCCTAATCCAAATGCCAAGAACGCTCAGTATCACTATCCTGTGTATATCCGCTATACCGAGATCTTCTTGGATTATGCTGAGGCTGCCAATGAGGCTTGGGGACCTAAGGGCAATGGCACACATGCTTATTCTGCATACGATGTGATCAAGGCTATCCGTCATCGTGCAGGCATCACAGATGATTCTTATCTTGATGAGTGCGCTAACGACCAGAATAAAATGCGTGAGTTGATTCGCAACGAGCGTCGTATTGAGCTCTGCTTCGAGAACAAGCGCTTCAATGACCTCCGCCGCTGGAAGGCTCCTATCAATGAGGCTGTTCATGGCGTGGAGATTTCTACAGAGGCTGGTATTCCACAGTTCAAGGATATCACAGTAGAGGAAAGAAAATACGACGACTATATGTATTACGGTCCTGTGCCACAGACTGAAATCCTCAAGTGGGATCAGCTGAAGCAGAATGCAGGATGGAAAATTACAAACGACTAACATTTTATAATGATGAAAACTATGAAGATGAATAAATATTTCTCAATGGCTGCACTCGGAGCCTTGGCTCTGACTTTCGGCTCTTGTGAGAACGGCACGCCTGAGTTTGACGACTACGAGGGTGGCACATCAGTCTACTTCGCCCGCCAAAACGTGGAGCGTATATTGGTGTTGGGCAATGACGAGTCTCGTGACAATACCAAGGACAACGAGCATATTATCAACATCGTGTCTACCATGGGTGGTGCTTACAATGGTAAGGACATCACACTGGATGTGGCTGTAGATAATTCGCTTTGCGACAACCTCTATTTCTCTGATGGCGTATCTCCTGTAAAGCCTATGCCTGCAGAGTATTACACCTTGGCAGGTAACACCATCTCTTATGGTGGCAGCTTGCAGGGAAGATTACAGGTGAAGCTCAACGATGCTTTCTTTGCTGATCCTGCCTCTGTAAAGAATACTTATGTTATCCCTCTGATCATCAAAGATCAGAAGGGTGCTGGCAAGATCTTGACGGGTACTCCTTTCCAGGAGGGTGAAACTCCTGCGCTGACTAATAGCGATGCGTGGAAGACATTGCCTAAGAACTATGTACTCTACTGTGTGAAGTATATGAACCCTTGGGCTGGATTCTATCTGCGCCGTGGTACAGATAAGATTACTGAGAATGGTCAGACCACAGAGGAGAAGCGTGAGGGTGCAACTATTGAGAAGGACGAGGTTTGCCAGATTACTACCAAGAGCCTTACAGAGGCTATCTATCCTCTCACAGTCAAGAGAGTTGTGGGCAAGGATGCTGAGGGTAAGGATATCCTCAAGTCTTATACTTGCAACTTGAAGCTTACCTTTGCTAACGATGGTACTTGCTCTGTTTCTTCCGAGACTGAGGGCGTAACTGCTACTGGTACAGGTAAGTTTGTGGAGAAGGGCGCTAAGCTGGCTTGGGGCAACAAGGATCGTGACATCCTGACTCTCCAGTATACCGTAGACTTCGGTGCTGTCAAGGTAGAGACAACCGACCAGTTTGTAGCTCAAACTCGTGGTAATACCAATGGTATTGTTACTTTCGATACTCAGTATATCGTAAAGTAAGCTGCGGTAATTATCAATTAAGTATCATCTAATAATAGGTAGATTATTATGAAATTGAAAAATATTAATTTTGGTTTAGGCTTGGTAGCTCTCTTGGCTTTGTCATCATGTGCTGATGACAAGTTCTCGGAGTACAGAACTGATATGACCAAGAACTTGAAGGAATATCAGTATCTTAACAACTACGAGCCTTTGAAGAAATATGTCGAAGACATGAAGGCTTCTGGCAAGTGCAATCCCGACTTTAAGTTGGGTATTGCACTGGCTGCGCCCGACTTCAACAAACAGGAGCTTGTATATTGCTTGGCTGGTAGCAACTTCGAGGAGATGACAGCAGGCAACGCCATGAAGTATGCTTCTTGTGTAAAAAATGATGGAACCTTTGACTTTAATACTGTTAAGGATTTCGTTACAAATGCACAGGATGCAGGTTTGACCATCTATGGTCATACGCTTGCTTGGCATTCTCAGCAGAACAAGAAGTATCTTAGTAAACTTATTGCAGATAAGGAAATTCAGGTAGACCCTAGTCAGAAAGTTGATAAGGAAGATGCTTATACCGACTTTTCTGCCATGAATAGTTTCCCTTTTTTTGTAATGGACTATACTCCTGAAATCAAAGATGGAATTTTGATTAGCAAATATCCTGGAAAATGGTATCAGTATTTTGTAGTTGACAATTATCCTGTAGATGTTGATGCCAAGAGAGAATATAAGGTAACAGCTATGATCAAGGCTTCAGAAGATGGACAGATTGATGTGCAGACGGGTAACTGGGGAGCAACAACATCCCAGAAAATGTCTGTTTCTACACAGTGGAAAGAGCAATCTGTAACATTTAGTGGATTAACAACAGAAAAAGCTTTTGTCGTTTTCCAACCAGGAGATTTTGCAGGAGACATTTCTTGTAAGTGGGTAAAAGTTACTCATTCTGAGGCTCCGGTAATGGAAATCGAGACCGAGGTTCATAAGGAAACTTATACTGATGGTGATTTCCCATTCTATGCTATGGGTTGTACACCTCCTGTTATTAATGGAGCTATCCACTTTGTTCCTACAGGCGAATGGTCTCAATTCTTTGTGATGCCAGGAGGTGATAATGAATTAGGTGAAGGTAATTATGTTGTTTATTTAGACCTTACTTCTAATAAGGATGCAAGTGGTGTAGAACTCACCATGCAAAATGGTTGGGGTGGCACAGCTCAAGCTATTACAGCCAAAGTGCCTGTAGCTGCAGGTCGTCATTCGGTAAAAATCGAAATGCCTAAAGTAGAAGGTGGTAATTATGACATCATTCTTAAGCCTCAGACAGCTGATGCTACTTTGGATGTTCATTCTGTTAGAGTTTGCAAGGTTACTAAGTCTAATTCTATTCCTCTTACGGACGAAGAGAAGAAATCTCGTCTTACTGATGCTATGGGCAAGTGGATTGATGGTATGATGGAGGCTACTGATGGTTATGTTACATCTTGGGAAGTTGTGAACGAGGCCCTTTCTGGTAAAGATTATGATGGTGATGGCAAGTTTGACTTGCAGTCTGCTAAACGAGGCAACGTTTCTGCTGATGATGCAAAGAACAATTTCTACTGGCAGGATTATCTCGGCGACATCGACTATGTTCGCACAGCCGTGGCTGATGCTCGCAAGAGTTTTGCCGCCCATAATGGTGACCCTGAGAAATTGAAACTCTTCATCAATGATTATAACTTGGAGAGCGATTGGGACGACAATGGCAAGTTGAGGAGTTTGATTCAGTGGATCAAGGATTGGGAGGCTGATGGTGTTACCAAGATTGATGGTATCGCATCTCAGATGCATATCTCTTGCTATGCTGATCCTAACACTCAGAAATCTAAGAAAGATCATATCGTCAAGATGTTGGAGTTGATGAAGGAAAGTGGCAAGCTTTGCAAGATTTCTGAACTTGATATGGGTTATGTTGATGCCGCTGGCAAAGAAGTGAAGACAGCCGATATAACAGAGGAACAACACAAGGAAATGCGTGACCTCTACACCTTCGTTCTCCAGAAGTACTTCGAGATTATTCCTGCTGCTCAGCAGTATGGTATCACTCAGTGGTGTGCTACAGATGCTCCTAAGGATTCAGGTTGGCGTCCTGGTTTGCCAGTAGGCCTCTGGGATCTCAACTATCTTCGCAAGCATACCTATGCAGGTTTCGCTGTAGGTCTTGGTGCTCCAGAATATTGGAAGGAAGCCAAGTAAATACTCTAAAAGACATTAGTTTTAGGTTTATCATACAAAGATTAACCGAAAAAAGATGTTAGTCGTTAAGGTTGGCTGTGTTGTGATGACACGGTCAACCTTTTTGCGTTTTCGTGCCAAAATCTTTAATTTGGCTTCCCAGAGAAGGACGTGATGTAGAAAAATTGTGATGAAGTAGTTAGGTTTTGTGATAAAATAAAAATAGTTTTGTTGTTTAGATGTCCTTTCACCTTTCATCTATCTTCTTGCATTTCAGATAGATGAAAGGTGAAAGGACTTTTTTGTTTCTTATAGGTGCTCTAGCCAATTTTCGGGAGTGATGATTGTTTTATCCTTCACATCGTATGTGTTTAGGAAGGAAGCAGGAAACTGAGTATTTGCTCTCTTTGGATTCCATTTCATTTCGAAGAGAGTAAACTGTCCGTCGCTTTCCTCGATGTAGTCTATCTCTTGCTGTTGGTTGGTTCGCCAGAAATAGCTGTTTACATATCTTCCTTCATACTGGTTAGCTTTTATTCTTTCGCTGATAACGAAGTTCTCCCACAAGGCACCAACATCTTGTCGAAGGGCCAAAGGCGCAAAGTTTTGCAATATGGCATTTCGGATACCATTGTCGTAAAAGTAAAACTTCTTGGCTCGTTTCAGTTCTGTGCGCAGGTTTCTGCTAAAACCATTTAGCTTGAAGATGATATAGCATTTTTCTAGCAAGTCTACATATTTTTCCACGGTTTTGCTGTCCGTACCTACTGTCTGTGCCAGCTCATTGTATGAAACTTCGCTAGTAACTTGCAGTGCTAAAGCAGTGAGTAGCTTGCTAAGCAATGCAGGTCGGCGTATACTCTCTAAGGTGAGCAAGTCCTTATAGAGATAACTATTGGACAGATTGTACAAGATGTCTTTTGCATCTTTTGTATGATTGATGACATCTGGGTATGAGCCATAGATGAGGCGATTCTCTAGTGTTTGCTTTACTGTAAGTAAGCCTTGAGATTCGAGTAATTCACCAGTGGACAATGGAAAGAGATGATACTCAAACTTTCTGCCGGTCAGTGGCTCATTGAGCTTGTTTTGTAATTCAAATGAGGAAGAGCCTGTTACCAGTAATTGTACTTCAGGGAAGTTGTCGGTAATCAATTTTAGGGTTAGCCCTATGTTTTCTACTCTTTGTGCCTCGTCTATCATGACAATCTTGTGTTTGCCAATGAGCAATTTTAGTTCTTGGCTATTCACCTGGGATAGCATTTCTTTTACTTCTGGCTCATCACAGTTTAATTGCAATATAGGTTCCGTACGTTTTTCAAGTATCATTTTGAAAAGCGTACTTTTTCCTACTTGTCTGGCACCTATTATAATAATAGCTTTACCACCAAACATTCTGGCCTCTATCGTTTCTTGTAGTTTCCTTCTTATCATTTTATTCTTATGTTTAAATTTTTTGCAAAGATTATGCAAATGAGCGCAATGAAAGCTCGCTTTCAATGAAAATATTCGCTAATCCAAAAAATAACACTGTTTTTTTGGATTATAATCCGAAAATTCGTACTGATTTTTTGGATTAGGGACATTTTTGAGCTATTTTTGCCTTGTTAATAGGGTGCCATGTAACTTTAGTTTATACCCAATGTTACTTACGTCACTTGTAGGCATCAAGCCCTACGCTTGTAATCATTCAGTACTGGGAGGGCAGGTAACAAACCTGCCCTCCCAGTGCATTTTGATACGTTTGATAAAGTATTTGATATATGGCGCAAAGCCTATGTCGGATTATTCTTGTAATTTTGCAACGAATAAACAATTTAATCATATACGAATGAAAAAGAAAAATATCCAGACCCCTGTTTTATCAATGGCCATTGCTGCATGTATGATATCTCACCAGCAAAATGCGCAGGCCGGAGAAAATCCGTCCCTGCAAAATGATTCCGTGCCTTATGTAACCATGCCGGACGTTTCCCCTAAACTCACCACAGGAGATGGAAATCCCCTGCTGGATTTTATGTTTACAGCGGATCCAACTGCAGTAGAATATAATGGCAGAATTTATGTGTACGCAACAAACGATCAGCAACAATATGATTTAATAGGCGGTTACGGAAAAAACTCCTACGAATACATCAAATCTCTGGTGATGATGTCTTCCGATGACATGACAAACTGGACCTATCACGGAATTATTAAAACAGACAGCATCGCCCCATGGATACAAACATCATGGGCACCGTCGATCGCAAAACGTGAGGAAGCGGACGGCAAGACTCACTTCTACCTCTATTTCTCCAATAGCGGGGGTGGAACCGCAGTGCTGACATCCACATCCCCCATAGGACCGTGGTCAAGCCCGCTGAATCATAGTTTGGTAGACACAAACACTCCCGGCATAGCAGGAGAATGTAAAGCCGCTTTCGATCCGGGTGTAGTCATCGATGACAAAGGAAAAGGTTGGCTGACAGTAGGCGGAGGATGTGCTCGCATTATGCGTTTGGGAAAAGACATGATTAGTGTGGATGGCCCGATAAAGCCCATCAGGGCTCCCCATCATTTCGAAGCTAACGAATTAAACTACATCAACGGCACATACGTTTATACTTATAACATAGATTGGCAAGATTTTAGCGACTGGCCTCTCCAGACAGAGAAACCAACCACCTGTTGCATGAGTTACATGACTAGCAAAACTCCGCTGGTAACCAAAAGTTGGAAATATCAGCACAACTATATGAAAAACCCTGGAGATTATGGATTTGACTACAGCAACAATCATACACATCTACACAAATTCCGCGGGAAATGGTATGTATTCTATCACACAATGAGTTTGCAACATAGTTTCAATACAACAGCTGGTTTTCGTAATGTTTGTGTCGATGAAATACAAGTTGACGAGAATACTGTGAATATCCACATGGGTAATCAGACTCTGAAAGGCGTAAAACAGATACAGCCTATGAATCCGTTCATCATCCAGCAGGCCGAAACCACAGCAGCCACACAAGGCGTCAAGTTCACAAATGGAAAAAGCATCGGGGACATGTATGCCGTTACCGTTCCCAACAAGACTGGCATCATTGCTGTCAGAGGTGTGGAATTCAACAAAGTACCTTCCAGTCTGGAAATTAAGGCATCCGGAAACGGAATCATAGAAGTCCGCCGGGATAGGCCGGACGGAGAAGTCATAGCTTCAATCAAAGTCGGTACCCTGCAAATGAAACTCATAGAATCCCAACTTCAAAAGAATATGACAGGCACAATGGACCTCTGTTTTGTCCTGAAAGGAAACAATATCACATTCGACGAATGGAAGTTCAAATGATAACTTCCTGATGACAAGGGTCATCATCCGCCCAAAACGATGACAGGTCTCAAGAAATCTGTGGGACAAGAAACTCCTCCTGATGTGTTAAAAACCGGAAATACCTTGGCTATTTCAGATATTTCCCTTATATTTGCACCATGTAAACAATAAAGAAAG
>OGOB01000588.1_pt1 | contig 17623 bp, 14 predicted proteins | sample 1573611 | NCBI WGS metagenome assembly OGOB01 (sample SAMEA2582016, study PRJEB24529) | metagenome | biome: Human gut stool | place: China | collected 2011 | reverse complement strand
CAGGAGACCGGACGGCAGAGTGAACGATATGTCCTTGTCGGCATGGAAACCGTTATCATACTTCTTATCCAAATGACGAACTTCCAACAGAGGCGTTTCACCCATTGTAGATCCTCCCTTTCCTGATCAGCAGATATGCGAACACAGGTACCCCGATCAGGGTCGTTATCGCTCCCACCGGGAGCTCTATACCTAAAACTATCATCCTGGACAGCAGGTCGGCGAATATCATCAGACAGCCGCCGAAGGCCATGGATGCCGGCAGGACGAGCCTGTGGTCACCTCCGAACAGCATACGGCAGAAATGGGGGATGACGAGTCCGACGAACCCGATTATACCGACGAACGCCACACATACCGAGGCCAGCACGGATGCCAGGATGAGGATGAGGGCGTTGAACCTCCTGACGTCGAGACCCATCTGCCTCGCCTGATCCTCGCCGAGGAGCACCAGATTGAGCTCCTTCGCATACCTCAGTACGATAATTGACAGGACCAACGCCGGGATCAGTACGGAAAACGCCTCGACCAAAGATATGCTGGCGAACGAACCGAACAGCCACATGAGGGCGCTGGATATCCTGTCCCCCGAGAACACGATCATCACCGTCTGCACCGCGGAGAAGACCAAGCCTACCACCACCCCCGACAGGACGTACGAGTTGGTGGTGCCTCCGGCACGCTGTGCCAGCAGCATGGTGGTGCCGAACGCCACAAGGCCCCCGACTATGGCGGACGCCGCGGTCAGATATATGGAATGAGGGGAGAACAGTCCGAAGAACGTGAAATCGAAAGCGATGACCGCCACGGCCATCGTACCGGCCCCCGAGGACACCCCCATTATGTATGGGTCTACCAAGGGGTTGCGTATGACCGCCTGGTATGCGGACCCTGCCACGGCGAGACCCACCCCCACCCCTATGGCGGCGACGGTCCTCGGCAGACGGGAGCTGTAGACCGCCAGCTCCTCCGGGGTCAGGCCCTCCCCTCCCTTGGATATGGCGGACCAGAGGTTCATAAGGGCTTCGACAGGGTTCTGTACGCCCGTAGGTCCTACGGATATCGACAGGAGGAACATCGCGAACAGTATGACGATGCCGGCGCAAAGTATGAATCTGGCTCTGTGTCTCTTGATGTCGATATGCTTACGGGAATCCCCGTCCATAAGGCGCCTGGCCTTCCCGCGCAACCCGTCCGGATCAGGCATCATAGCTCTTCCCCCTTCTGACAAGCAGATATGCGAACATGGGTACGCCGATTATAGTGGTTATCGCCCCGACAGGGAGCTCGTAACCGGTCATGAGGATTCTCGAGAGGAGGTCGGCCGCTATCATCAGGAACCCTCCGAAGGCCATAGCCGTCGGGAGCATGAGCCTGTGGTCCCCTCCCATGATCATCCTGCTGAGGTGGGGGATCACAAGACCCACGAATCCGATTACACCGCAGAATGCGACACAGAACGCGGTGAGGACGGAGGCCAGGATCAGCATTATCCTGTCGAACCTCTTGGCGTCCAGACCCATCTGCCTCGCCTGGTCCTCCCCCAGGAGGACGAGGTTCAGCTCCTTTGCCCATATCAAAGGCACCATGGAAAGTGCCAGACACGGTATCAGGACCAGCCACAGGTTGTCCCACCCCATGTTGGCGAACGACCCGTACAGCCACGAGAGGGCGCTGGAGACCTTGTTCCCGGCCTCCACCATCATCAGGGACTGCAGCGCCGAGAACACCAGCCCGACCACTATACCGGCCAGGACGTAGTTTATTGATTTCCCGCCGGTCTTCTCGGCCAGAAGCATGGTGCATCCGAAGGCCAGGAGCCCTCCCACAATGGCGGAGGCGGCTGTAAGATATGTACTCCCGGCAGAGAAGAACCCGAAGAACGTGAATCCGAACGTTATGACCGCCACTGCGAATGTGCCAGCTCCTGAGGACACACCCATGATGTAAGGCTCCACCAGCGGATTCTTGATGACCGCCTGATAGACGGCGCCTGCCACGGAGAGACCTATTCCTACGGCGAACGCCGCGATGACACGGGGCAGCCTCTCGTTATAGATGAGCATCTCCTCGTAGGTGAGGCTGTGTCCTCCCTTCTGTATGGCGGACACGGCGGCCGACAGGGCCTCCCCTACACCCATCGTAGTCTCGGACCCGATGCACAGGGACGCCAACGCCACCACGGACGTCAGTATGATCCCGACGGCCACGACTAGACGCAGCTTACGCTTGCTCTTGGTATTGTGGGTGTAGTTCTCCCCGAAGAAATAGCAGAATATGCGGTCATGTAGCTCGCGGTAGGGATGCTCCCACTTCAGACCGTATCTCATGACGGCCCACAGGGCGGCGAGTATGACGAGGATGACGGCGATAAGCAATGCGGCCTTCTCCCAGAGAGGCGTCTCGGCATGGTACTCCTCGACGGTGTAGGGAGGAAGGTCCCCGGACACCGTGAACACACCTGTGTCGTTCCCGGCCAACACGCGACCGTCGACCACGACGACGGGGGCCATGCTGAACTGTTTCTTGAGAGGGGATTCCGCAGAACCGACGACCTTCCCCTCCACGGTCATAGAGAAGAGGATCGACTTGCTGTACGTTATGAAATACAGGGTCTTGCCGTTCACCAACGTAGGGGCGGAATGGGTGCAATACGTCTTGGACAGATATGTGTTGATACACTCGCAGCTTCCGTCCGTACCGACCTTGTACACCCCGTTATACGCTGCGACTATGACCCCTGAGAACCCATCGCCGACATAACGTGTCAGATAACTTGTTATGGACCCTATCTCGTCGGATCTTATGTCCTCCACGAATGTCAGGGAGGTCCCGTCGAAACTGTAGACCGCGACCCCGCTCGTGACCGTGTTCATACCGCGTCCGTCGGTATATGTGGTGAAGACCGCATACGAGGAACCGGTCCTGACGAACACAGGGGTGTTCACCGCCCCGTACGGCGTATCCTTTATGACCGTCCGATACACGAGCTCTTTGCATATAAGGGACCCGTCGTACTTATTCAGGATGTACATCGTGCCGTCGTATGCACCGGCCGCCACATAGTCGTCCGTAACGGTCGGGGCGGTGAAATACGTCCTTCCGCCCATCTGATACGACCATACGAGTCTCAGGTCCAGGTCGAAACAGTACAGCATCCCGTTGTATGCCTTGACATAGATGGCCCCCGAATCGCACACCATGGATGACGCACCCTCCCCGTAGGGTCTGCCCATGACGTCGTGATCGGTCTCGTTCGGAATGATGGTCGGAGAATCCCAGGGCATCCCGTCGAACGTGGTTACGTTGGAATTCCCCTCTCCCGGACCGACCGCCCATTCGAAACGGTAGATGTGCCCGTTCGTCGAAGGTATGTAGATGTACTGTCCGACGATGAGACAGCTGGTAGTCTCGTACATGGTGCAGGAGTAGTCGAACCTCCATTCCACCTCCCCCGTCTCCGCATTATGCGAAATCACCGATGCGGTACGGCTGCCGTCCTTGGGATATCCGTACTTGACGATGGCATGCCCGTCGGCATAGAGGATGGCGGAATAATCGCCGATTATGTCCTTAGGGAAATTGCTCCATTCCACGCTGCCGGAACCGCCCGACAGGTCCGCGGTCTGGTTGGCGGAGTTCTCCGCATCGGCCTCCACCATGGTCCAGGAGGACCTGTGGTCCGGAGTCTCCACCGGGACGATGCCGTCGGGATAGAATGCGACGGCGAGCGGCCCTCCGGAGTATGAGGCGGACAGGTCGGACGCCTCCGACCATTTCGACACCGCCCGATCCCACAGGAAGACGTGCCAGGTGCTGGTGACGGTGACACCTGTGGTACCCTTTAAGGACAAAGAACCTCCGGAATCCGCGGCCCCTACGGTCGACGAGGTCTTTCCGGCCACGGAGAGGACTGTTCCCGACAGGGTGCATTCCACTCCGGCGGCCGTGAGCGAGGACGCCACAGTATCGCCCACCGTGGCCCCTGCACTCACGGCCACCCAGTCGGTGTTTCCGTTACCATAGTCTATCAGGAGGTCCCCGGCGTACGTACCGTCTTCCGGAGCACCCGACGAGAGGGATGCCGGGACGGCCGAGAACAAAAGGACCGCCACGGCGAACAGACATACGAATGTACCTTTCCTCGTCATGTCAATCACCGAAACCCAGGTCCTTGGTGTAGGTCAGATACGATACGTAATCGTTCCCGATGGTCTTGGGAACGACGATCCCGTCCGGGAAGGAATCGGGATTCAGGATCCTTGCGAGGATCTCGAAGAACTGGACGGAACGAGGGGACGCCCTCTGGGACAGTTCCCCGATATCCTCGCAGAGGAGGTATATGTTGCCATTCTTGTACGCGTCCGTATTCTCGTGAATTCAGCACATCGGGCATGAATTATTTTTCGATGTGAAAACATCGGTTTTCTTGCGGATTCGGGTAAAAATAGGTCCCGGATCCATGCATTTTTCGGGTATTTCGGGTAGCCGACGATAGCTACCGCTGGGACATAGGTTCGCGACAGGAAAGTAATTGGTTCGTATATTATTTATATGTAGCGAATATATATCGGGCTAAAGCCCGATTATAATTCGCTAAAATTCGAGAAAGGGTCGCGACTCTGCGGAATACCGGGTTTTGTAAGAATTACGGAATGCAGATCATGGCCCTGAAAGCGAGAAACAAGGCACCCACGGTGAGGATACAGGCAGCACCTGCCCTAGCCATGGCCTTCTTCGAACAGAAGGGTCTGACCGAACTCATCGATTCCAGATTCGACCTTGACAAACGCATCAAACTCACTCCCGGCAATGCCGTGAAGGCCATGGTGGGACAGATGATGAGCACCGAACGGCGCAGGGCGCTGTTCGGTCTGAACGACTTCTACGTGCAGGCACCTATCGAACGCCTGTTCGGTAAACGTGTGGACCTGAAAGCCTTAGGAGCTACAGCATTCAGCAGGAACCTGGACCGTCTGTTCAAACAGGAACTCGGAGAGCTTACTTTTGATTGTTACCGCAGACTTGCGGAGGAATACGGGCTGAAGAGCAGCATGTTCAACATCGACATGACCAACTTCAGCGTGACCTCCCTCGATTCATACCCGGATCTGGATGCCGCCGTACCGGAAAGATGCGGACATGCGAAGGACGGACATAACGAGAGATTGGTTTACAGTCTTCTCACCGTGACGGATGAGAACGGTGCGGTGTGCTACGAGAAACCCTACGACGGATCTACAGCCGATTCCGAGATGGATAAACATGCGATAGAGTTCCTCTCATCGAAGACGGATCCGTCGCAGACCACTCTCATCGCCGACTGCAAGATCGTGACGGCACCTCTGATAAAACTTCTGCTGGAGAAGGGATTCGGGTTCGTTTCCAAATGTCCCGCGAACTTCGGGAAGAAGATCAGGGACCAGATCATCTATTCGGTGCAAGCAGGGACCATGGAACCGTCTTCGGTCAGGGACGGGTGGGAGATCTACGATACGGATGCCGAGACCGAGATATCAAAGGGTGTGTTCCAAAAGCTCAGGTACGTTGCATTCAGGACCACGGAGGACATCACTGCCGGAGTGAACTATCTCCGCGATCAGGGGCTGAAGGAAGCCCGGGCGAGGTTCGGGAGATTCGATTCGAAGACCTTCAACTGCGAGGAGGATGCCCGCAGGGCATTCTCCGAGGCCATGTACGAACATGTGGACTCAGCTTACGATGTCACCGGGGAGATAGAACCGGTCGAGATCGACATGGGTTACGGACACCCCGGAAGGCCCAGGAAAGGAGAACTCCCCATGAAGAAGACCGATTACCGTGTCTCAGTCACGATGGAATTCGATGAGGAAAGGGCGAGACAGCTCTCCCAGGACCGCGGTGTGAGGGTATTGATCACCAACCTGCCGAGAGCAAACACCGATGCAGAAAATGTCCGTACGGGTGCAACGGCGGATACCGTGCTGCTGTCTTATCTCGATCAATATCAGGTGGAACATGCCTTCAGACTCATGAAGGACGGCATGGGGATCGACAGGGTGTACATCCACAGGCCTTCGAGGGAGAATGCGATGATGTTCGTGATATCCATCGCTACAATGGTCTCGGATATTGTCACTCATGTGCTGAAGGAGAACGGCATCGATCTGACGATGCAGGGCGTATCCGGTAAAATCTATTCGATGGATCTGGTGTGCGAGGGTGATGAAGAGTATCTTGACGGTTCTCCGGAACATAAGGAACTGTTCATGAGGATGATTGAAGCACTCAGACTCAATCCGGATCACCTCATCGACTGATGGAATCCCGCCATTCCGTGCAGAGTACCAGCGTGAGCTATGGCGGAATCGGGGAAATTCAGAAAGATGTGCCGAATTCACGTAATACTGAATTTTAGAAGAAAAGTATTCCATGAAAAAGAAAAACAACATACCCAGCATATGAAAAAATAAAGAACAGACAGATAAGTATGATAATTAAATTCAAATAATAAGGATAAAAATATTTGATAATATTTGAAATAAACACTTTATGAAAAGAGATTGGCGATCCTTTAGGAAACGCCGAAAAATTGAGTTAATTCGTTTAGCAGAAGTTTCCGATCGCCCAGAAAGCGACGATGGCAACTACGATTGCCGCAATGCAGCCTGCGATAGTGAGATAACCTTTCATTTAGAGGTCTCCTGATTACGGAAACATATCCGATATCCTTATTAAATATTCGTTTCAGATGATTTCAAAATGAAACGAATCCAACGGAAACGACACAGACTATATCTTTTGAATAATCGATTTTTCATTATTAGAGAAACATTATATGTGGGTGTCATGTTAGGAAGTTCTACGCGAATAAGAGGTGTTTCAAGTGGCGGATTCTATATTCAAAAGGTATCTTGAAAAGAAAAACAATCTTATCAAGAACCGTGGGATCCTCCAAGCCACCTATGTTCCCGATGTACTTCTTCACAGGGATTATCAGATCGAGGAGATTGTAGATATCGTTGCTCCTTCACTTAATAAAGACAAACCATCCAACATCATCATAATCGGTCAGACCGGTACCGGAAAGACGGCTGTCGTGAATTATGTCGGTCATGAATTGGAAAGAGCCGATGCAGAGAACAAAAACTGCAGGTATATTTATGTCAACTGCGAAGTGATCGACACTCCCTACAGCATCCTATACAACATATCCAACCAGATAATAACGGATCCGAATAAGAAGATCCCTTTCACCGGATGGAGTCTGGAGAAGATATTCAACGAACTCGCCAATTACATCGATGACGAGAACAAGATATTCATAGTCGTTCTCGACGAGATAGATATGTCGTTCAAAAAGAACGGAGATGACATATTTTATTATCTCACGACCATCAATGAGATGCTTAAGAATTCAAGGGTCTCCATCATAGGTATAACCAACAATTCCACATTTGCGGAGAAATTCCTTTCACCTAGGATAAGGAGCAGACTCGGTGAAGAGAAGATAGTATTCCCTCCGTATACTCCCGAACAGCTTATCGATATTTTGAAGAACAGAGCCGAACAGGCTTTTTATCCTAATGTTCTCGATAATTCCGTCATCCCGTATTGTGCCGCTATTTCCGCACAAGGCTCCGGAGATGCTAGAAAAGCTCTCGATCTTCTTAGAATATCTGCAGATATAGCAGAAAGGAACGGAGACTCCATAGTGACTTCCGCTCATGTAGACTATGCAAGGCAGAAGATAGAATTGGATGCCGTGGTGGAAGTGATAAAGACACTTACGGACCAATCTAAGATAGTGCTTATGAGTATCATAAAAACTCCTTCTTCCAATGATACCGGTTCTGTCACAACGGGAGAGGTTTACACGACATATGTGGAACTCAGTAAGAATCTCGGTTACAATCCTCTTTCTCAAAGAATGGTTGCCAATCTGATATCAGAGATGGATATGTTGGGTATCATTACAGCAAGGGTGAAATCCTTCGGAAGAGGAGGAAGGACCAAGGAGATTGATGTGAACAAAGTCTCCAACGATGTATTCTCCATCCTGAGTTCCGACGATATCTTCAGAGGTATGAATCTCAATCAGAAACTCAAAAAACAGACTACCCTCATGTGACGGCTGTCTGATTTTTTTCGCGTATACCCGTCAAAGTATTTCCACTGGAAACAGAGGGGTGGGGGTCTTGTGTCGTTGTTTTTTCGGCACGACACTTCGTTTCCGAGTTCCAGTGGAAATGGTGGGGTGGGGGTGTCTCGATGACAAAACCCATCCATATTTTTCGCAAACCATTTTAGCATCCTGTATCGTGGTCTTCCTCGAGGCGAAAGACATGGGGATTTATGATTTCAAGGTCAGGGACATCTTCGGAAAATCCGTCGATATGCACGAGTTCCAAGGAAAGGTCCTTCTGATAGTGAATACCGCCACCGGCTGCGGTTTCACACCCCAGTACGAAGGGCTGGAGGCTCTCTACAAGAAATACAAGGACAGGGGTTTCGAGATACTCGACTTCCCCTGCAACCAGTTCGCATCGCAGGCACCCGGCAGCGACGACGACATCCATGAGTTCTGCAGGTCGAGATACGATGTCACATTCAGACAATTCTCGAAGATAGATGTCAACGGGGATAACGAATCGCCTTTGTACACTTTCCTGAAGTCCCAGAAGAAGAACGGACTCACAGGCTCCGATATCAAATGGAACTTCACCAAATTCCTGGTCGATAGGGACGGGAACGTCACGGACAGGTTCAGCTCGTTCATATCTCCGGAAAAGATCGAGGCGAGGATAGAGGAGACACTCTGACATCTGGCACATGTTTTCCAGGTGTCGGTTCGGTCACCTTTTCTTCGCCTTCTTGATGTGAAGACAGTCAGATGTGTATCCTATGGCCATCAGCACCATGATCACGGTGACGAACGCGACAGCCAGATATCCGATGCTGTTGGAGGCCCATGTATCGAGGGCCGAGGTGTTCCCGTTGATCATGAGTTTCAACGATCCGAGCCATGGTATCTCCACCCATGCTACGGATCTGATGTTCTCGACGGCCACCAGGTCTCCGTATACGCCTATCACCTGATCGAAACCTCTGTTGGTGACGGCGTTGTCCCCCATCGTCAGATATCCGCTTCTGCCGTTATCCAAGGTATCTAGATTTATCGACACTATCTTCCCGGCATATCCTACATCATACAATGTCAATGTGCCAGACATGTTGAGGTAGTCGTTGTATAGACCGCAGCTCCACATCCTGGTGCCCGTCTCGCTTCCGTCATCGGTATAATATTTCAGCGATTCTGCCGACCATGTTCCGTCACCGTTGCTCTCGAGCCACAGTATCGCACGGTGGATGACGGGATTCCCGACGGAACGTTCGTACACGATGACGGATCCGTATTCTCCGAAGGACCTGTATCCGGAATGATAGCCCTCGACATAACTGACTATATCTGTCTTACTGGGACTTTTTACAAGAACCATGTCCCCGGTGTCTATGATGCCTATCTCGGATCCGTTCCCATGCTGCATGCTCTGGGATTCCACTACGGTGAACGGAGGATCCACCCCGGAAGATTCCCTGACGGCTATGTTCCCGCCGACAAGGATCGCGACGAGGACCGCCAGGACTATCACGAAGTTACGGGTGTCCTTCTTCACGGAAAGGATGAATGTTTTTTCCGATAATAAAGTAGTTATGCCTCTGGGACAATGACGTGTCTATGGAAAGACCGTCCGCCGACAAATATTTCATGGACATGGCGAAGCTCGCAGCCACCCGCTCGACCTGTCTCAGACGTGCCGTCGGAGCGGTCATCGTTAAAGACAAGCACGTCCTGTCCACCGGATACAACGGAGCCCCCCGCGGTACGCGCCATTGCGAGGAGACGGGATGTCTGAGAATACAGATGAATGTACCGTCTGGCACTAGGCATGAACTCTGTCGCGGGGTACATGCTGAGCAGAATGCGGTCGCACAGGCCGCATACTTCGGGACGAGCGTCAAAGGGGCGACCCTCTATACCACCACGTTCCCGTGTTCCCTTTGCGCGAAGATCCTCATCAACTCTGGGATAACGGAGATAGTATACGACGAGGGGTACATGGACGACCTGTCGAAATCCATCCTCTCCGAGACCAGCATCAGGATCCGCCGGATAGAGGCGGACAGTGTGGATTCCATTCTGAAGGAAGAGACTCGCGAGACAGGTGATTATTAAACCTTATCACGGAAATATTCGAAACGACGGATTTTCTGGGTTCTTCTTTTATAAACAGTAGATTGGATTGACCGATGCCTATTAAATATAATTAGGCGGATACAAACTCCCACGAATAGTCGGGGAGTGTAATTTGAGCCGAACTGACATACTTTCGGAAATAAAGGAGGCTGAGTCCAGAGCGGACGAGACGGTCGCACAGGCCGAATCGGATAAAAAAGCCGCTGTGGCTCAGGCCCGCAGGGATTCTGTCAAGAGGATTCAGGAAGAGAGCGCCGCCGAGCGTTCCGCCTACGAGTCCGCTATGGCAGCGGAGCAGGCGATTCTCGATGAGGAGAAGGCAGCTAAGCTCGCCGAAGGCGAGAAAGAGGCCTCTCAGATCGAGAACGCCGCGAAGGATAAGATCAAGGAAGTCAACGATTTCCTCACGAAAGAATTCGAGAGGGCAATAGATGCTTCTTCCTGAGTCGATGAGTAGGATTGTGATTGTGGGTACGAAGACCCGCATGGAGGATGCCATCAACGCATTCTACAGCGAGAAAGCTATCCACGTGATCGATCATACCACCGGCGACGACGGGCTCTCCATCGGTTCCCCTATCCAGGGGACTTCCAAGGCATCCGAGAGGCTGCTGAAGATCAAAGCGATGGAAAAAGAGCTGGGGATCAAAAAGAAGACCAAGACCGCCGACATCGCAGTCGAGGATGTGCAGAAGCGCATCGCCGACGGCGAGGTCGAGAGCGTCGAAGACGAGGTCCTGAAGACCGTCGACGCAAGGAATGATCTTACCCAGAAAATCACTGAATTAAACTCTAAAAAGAAGACTTTTGAGATTCTGAAGAAACTGCCTCTGACGCTTGACCTCTACAGCGGGTACAAGTCGGTGGCGGTTCTCGTCGGTACAACCGTAACCGATGCCGCGGCCGTCAAGATCGACGACGCCGAGGTCTTCTCCAGCTTCGACAAGAAAGAGGGCGGTGTCGTGGCCGTCTTCGTCAAGGCTGCCGGGAAGAGCAAGGCCGTCGACGCCCTTAACGAGTGCGGCTTCGTCGAGCTGTCTGTTCCCGAGTACACCGACAAGGTGTCCGCGGAGCAGGCGTGCCAGAAGGTAGACTCGGAGATCTCCGAGGCGACCGAGGCCCTCGAGGCGGAGAACAAGACGCTTGAAGCTCTCAAAACGAAATACATGTCCTTCCTGAAAGGAAGCGACGAAGAGCTGTCCATCGAGGTCGAGAAGGGATCCGTTCCCCTCAGGATCGCGGTGAGCAAGTACGCATACGTCATGGACGCATGGGTACCTACAAAGAAAGTGGACGCCATCAAGGCCGACCTCGAGCAGAAGCTCGGGGACGACATCTATGTGGAGTTCCAGGAGACCCGCGGAAGGAAACTCGAAGATTCCGAGAACGCGGAGCCTCGTTTCAAGAACGTTCCGACGAAACAGAACAACGGAGTAGTCGTCGGCGAATTCGAGTATGCGACCAGCATGGTCGACATCCCGAAGTACCAGGAGATCGACCCGACCTTCCTGATCGCCATATTCCTGCCTCTGTTCTTCGGATACATGATCGGAGACATCGGGTATTCCATACCCTTCATCATCATCGGAGCCTACGGACTGAAGTACGCCAAGAACAAAGACTGGCGCTCCATCGGTCTCGTCCTGTTCTTCGGAGGAATCTGGGGAGCTATCTTCGGTATGTTCTACTACGGTGAAATGCTGGGAATGCACTTCATCGGCGGAGAATACAACGCCGCAGGTATATGGCAGTGGTATTCCGACAGTGCCGCCAACGACGGAACCAACATCACCTGGGACTGGATTCTGGGAGTAACCTTCCCCGACTGGTTCTACGAGCTGATGCCCAACGTAGCGCACGGTGAGGGAGTCGGAAAACTCGAAGACGTCGGATTCCTGCTCAAGATGTCCGTGTACATCGGTATCGTGCACCTCCTTATCGGACAGCTGGTCGGCCTGTACAACATGCTGATCCAGAGGGGCGGCAAGTTCGCCTTCATCCACAAGGGAGGAATGATCTTCTCCTTCTTCGGAATGATCTTCCTGTGCTACGCTCTCACCGATTACATGTTCAACAGTGCCAGCATCACCGAGGGCATCACCTTCATCACTCTGATACTGGGTATTGTCTGCATCGTCGCGGGAGTCGCAATAAACACCAAGGCGGAAGGAGCAATGCAGGCCGTCATGGGTATACCCGAGATCATCGGGCAGATCCTGTCCTACACTCGTCTGGCGGCTATCGCCATGTCGAAGGCCGGTATGGCCCTTGCATTCAACTACATCATCTTTAAGATGATCATACCCAGCCACCCCGTGGACGGGCTCATCTATCTGGACTACTCGTCCGGCATAGTGATGGTCATCATCGCGATCGTAATGTTCGCATTCCTGCATCTGGTCGTTTGGACCCTCGGAATCCTCTCGGCAGGTCTGCACGCTCTAAGGCTGCAGTACGTCGAGCTCATGATGAGGTTCTTCGACGGAGGAGGAAAGAAGTTCGCGCCTCTCAAAGAGAAGCGCGTCAAAACCTTTTTCAGCAAAAAAACAAGCACAATTAAAGAGGTTTGATTAAAATGATTGACACAGTAACTGGAGCAGTTGACATCACCCCCGGACTTATCGCAGTTGGAGCAGGACTTGCAGTCGGACTCGCCGGTATCGGAACCGGTATGGGTGAGAAAGACATCGGAGCAGCAGCAGTCGGTGCAATCACCGAGGACTCTTCCCTCTTCGGAAGGGCAATGATCTTCACCGTTCTGCCTGAGACTATCGTCATCTTCGGTCTTGTCGTCGCCGTCATGGCAATGTTCGTCCTGTGAGTTCTAGAGGCCTTCATATGGCACTAGACAGCGTGACGAAGGAGATCCAGGCGTCTGCCGAGGCCTCCGTAGCCAAGATCCGTCAGGAGCAGGCCGCGGAGATCGATGCTATCAACAAGCAGACCGACGCCCAGATCGCCAAAATGAAAGAAGCTCAGGACAAGAAGGTCGCCGAAGCCAAGGAGACCCTTGACCGTCAGGAGCGTTCCAGCGCGGAGCTGGAGAGCAAGAAGCTCGTCCTCGCAAAGAAGAAGGAGGTTCTCTCTCAGGCTTTCGAGTCCGCCCTTGCGGAGCTCGAGAACGTGCCGGAAGCGCAGAAACTGGCGTACTACAAGGCAATGGTGGCTTCCGCGAAGACCATCATCCCCGAGCCCAAGGCCATCATGTCCGAGAACGATGACTTCAGCGCATCCGACCTCGGAGTGAAGTCCGTAGAGAAAGACGCCCGCGTCTCCTCCGGACTCCTGCTCCAGAGCGAGGACGGATCCGTCGAGGTAGACATGCAGTTCCGCGTGATCCTCCAGGGCATCTGGGACAAGAACCTGAAGCAACTGTCCGATATACTGTTCGGGTGAAGAAGAATGTTCAACCGCAGCGGAGCAGGCAACTACTCGTACACTTCCGCGAGGGTGAAGGCGAAGAAGTCTAAGCTCCTCAAAGAAGAAGACTACAACAAGATGCTCATGATGTCTGTTCCCGAGATCTCGCACTACATCAGCGACGCAGGCTACTCGAAGGAGATGGCCGACCTCGGAAACAGGTACGAAGGGCTCTCGCTCGTAGAGTACGCTACGTATGCCAACATGGCGAAAGCCTTCCGCAGCATCCTGAACTCCTCCACCGGAGCATTGAGTCGGATGGTCAACGCGTATCTCACCAAGTGGGACTTCGAGAATCTCAAGACCATCATGCGCGGCAAAAAATACGGACTGCCCATCGAGGAGATCAGGGAGGACCTCGTTCCTGCCGGAAACCTCTCCATGGACGATCTGGACAAGATGCTCTCCCTCACTACGATCGAGGACATCTTGGCCGCATTCTCGAAGAAGATCCACATCGTCGTACCCGACGACGTGATCTCCTCCTACAAGACCAACGGTATCCTCGGTTCCATCGAGGACGTGCTCGTCAAAGAGTACTACAAGAACCTGCTGGCATCCATAAGTTCCAGCGACAGACCCACGCAGATATTCCGCACCTACATCAAGACGTGCATCGACCTGAAGAATGTCGAGACCGTCCTGAAGTTCAAGGCAGACGGGATAACCGGCGACGTCGTCGTGGAGTACTGGATCCCTGGAGGCACCGAGGTCGACGAGAAGGTCATGTCCCAGCTCGCAGCAGCACAGGACATCCAGGCCGCCGTCAACGAGATGCAGCAACTCAGGATGTATTCGGAAATCAAGGACTCGCTATCCCAGGACTCAACCATCCTGGACGTCGTGGGTGTGATCAACAAGTACAGGGTAGAACTTGCCAACAAGGTTGGTCACATGTACCCCCTCTCCGTCATTCCCGTCGTGGACTACATGATCCACAAGGAGAACGAGGTCAGGAACATCAGAATGATCGCCCACGGGACCGACAGCGGTCTCGACAGGGACACCATGAAGAAACTGCTGGTGATCTGATGGAGATAGGAGTCATTGGTAGCGACGAGTTCACCCTCGGATTCCGCCTTGCCGGAGTCAGAAGGGTGTTCGTTGCTGATAAGAGCAATTACCAGGAAAAAATGCAGGAAGCGATCGCCGATGCCAATATCGGTATCCTCGCAGTGAATGCGGAAGACCTGCAGTATCTGCCCGCCAACATGAAGACGAAGGTCCTGGATTCCATCCAGCCCGTCGTCGTCCCTGTAGGCGGTGACCAGAGCGATCTTCGCGAGAAGGTCAAGAAGGTTATTGGCGTTGATTTGTACAAGACAGAGGATGAATGAATGAGCACTGAGGGTGTAATTTACAGGGTCGCAGGTCCTGTCGTGACCGCCACCGGTATCTCTCCCAGGATGTACGATGTCGTACACGTAGGGAACGAGAAACTGATGGGAGAGGTCATCAAGATCGTTGGCGACTATTCTATCATCCAGGTTTACGAGGACACCACCGGTATCAAACCGGGAGAGCCGGTCACCAACACCGGTCTGCCTCTTGCCGTTGAGCTCGGTCCGGGACTTCTGACTTCCGTTTACGACGGAATCCAGAGGCCTCTCCCCGTGCTCAGGGACATGACCGGGGACTTCATCGGACGTGGAGCCACCGCACCTGGACTTAGCAGAGAGACCAAATGGGACTTCGTTCCTGCCGTGAAGGTCGGAGACGAGGTCCAGGGAGGAAGCGTCGTCGGAACCGTTCAGGAGGGTCCGATGGTCCACAAGATCATGCTTCCCCCGAACGTGAAGAAAGGAAAGGTAGAGGACATCAAATCCGGTTCCTTCACTGTCGACCAGCCCATCGTCAAGGTCGACGGCGTCGAGTACCCCATGATGCAGAAATGGCCTGTCCGTGTACCTAGGCCGGTCACCGAGAAATACAACCCCGATGTACCGCTGGTCACCGGACTCCGTGTCCTCGACACCATGTTCCCCCTCGCAAAGGGAGGAGCGGCCGCAATCCCCGGTGCATTCGGTACCGGAAAGACCGTTACCCAGCAGTCCCTTGCAAAGTACTCCGATGCAGAGATCGTCGTCTACATCGGATGCGGAGAGCGTGGAAACGAGATGACCGAGGTTCTTACCGAGTTCCCCGAGCTGAAAGACCCGAAGACCGGTGAGTCCCTCATGAAGAGGACCATCCTCATCGCGAACACCTCCAACATGCCTGTCGCGGCCCGTGAGGCTTCCGTCTACACCGGAATGACCATCGCCGAGTACTTCAGGGACATGGGATACAACGTCGCTCTCATGGCCGACTCCACCTCCAGGTGGGCAGAGGCAATGAGAGAGATCTCCTCCAGGCTCGAAGAGATGCCCGGTGAGGAGGGATACCCTGCGTACCTGTCCGGTAGGCTTTCCGAGTTCTACGAGCGTGCATGCCGCGGTAAGGCACTTTGCGGCGACGACGGATCCATCTCCGTCATCGGTGCCGTCTCTCCTCCCGGAGGAGACCTTTCCGAGCCTGTCACTCAGAACACCCTGCGTATCGTCCGTGTCTTCTGGGCACTGGATACCAAACTCAGGGAGAGGCGTCACTTCCCGACCATCAACTGGCTGACCTCGTACACCATGTACGACAAGCAGCTGTCCGACTGGTTCAAGAAGAACGTCGGAGAGGACTTCCCCGACCTCAAGGCCTGGGCAATGGGAGTTCTCCAGAAGGAGTCCGAGTTGCAGGAGGTCGTGCAGATGGTCGGATCCGACTCTCTGCCCGATGAGCAGAAGATCACTCTCGAGGTCGCCAAGATGATCCGTGAGATCTACCTGCAGCAGAACGCATACCACCCCGTGGACTGCTACTGCCCCCTCAACAGGCAGTACACCATGCTCAAGCTCATCAGGAAGTACTCCGACCTGGCCGACAAGGCCCTCAAGACCGGCGTAGCGGTAGACAAGATCGCCTACCTGCCCGTCAGGCAGAGGTTCCAGCAGGCCAAGTACGAGGAGAAGGTCGACGAGGAGCTCGCAGCAGTCGCCAAGGACATGGACGAGCAGTTCAGCAAACTGGAGGCTTGAAAATGGCAACCGTAGCTAAAGAGTACAAGACTATCTCCCAGATCGCGGGACCTCTGGTGTTCGTGAAGAAGACCGAGCCCGTCGGATACAAGGAGCTCGTTTCCGTCAGGCTTTCCGACGGATCCATCAAGAGAGGAGAGGTTCTCGACTCGTCCGACGACATGGTTGTCGTTCAGATCTTCGAGGGAACCACCGGAATCGACAGGTCCGCTTCCGTCCGCTTCCTCGGCGAGACCATGAAGATGCCTGTTTCCAAAGAGATGCTCGGAAGGGTCCTCAACGGAGCAGGAGACCCCCTGGACGGCGGAGCCAAGATCGTTCCTGAGAAGGAGCTCGACATCGCCGGTGCAGCCATCAACCCCTGGGCAAGGGACTCGCCCGCCGATTTCATCGAGACCGGTATCTCGACCATCGACGGAATGAACACCCTGGTCAGGGGACAGAAGCTGCCTATCTTCTCCGCTTCCGGTCTGCCCCACAACGACATTGCGCTGCAGATCGCAAGGCAGGCGAAGGTCCGCGGAGAGAACGAGGAGTTCGCCGTCGTGTTCATCGCCCTCGGTATCACCAACGAGGAGAAGCAGAAGTTCATGAACGAGTTCGAGAGGACCGGTGCCCTGAAGAACGCTGTCGTCTTCCTGAACCTCGCCGACGACCCTGCCGTCGAGCGTATCGCCACCCCGCGTCTGGGACTCACCACCGCGGAGTACATGGCATTCGAGCTCGGAATGCAGGTTCTCGTCATCATGACCGATATCACCAACTACTGTGAGGCTCTGCGTCAGGTCGGTGCAGCTCGTGAAGAGGTGCCCGGAAGGCGTGGATATCCCGGTTACATGTACACCGACCTCGCACAGCTGTACGAGCGTGCCGGAAGGATCAAAGGAAAGAAGGGTTC
>OGOB01000586.1_pt1 | contig 17687 bp, 14 predicted proteins | sample 1573611 | NCBI WGS metagenome assembly OGOB01 (sample SAMEA2582016, study PRJEB24529) | metagenome | biome: Human gut stool | place: China | collected 2011 | reverse complement strand
TGCAAAGATAAGGCGAAAATTTGAAACTACCAAATTTTTTAAGGAAAAAATCATACTAAAGATTCCAAATAGCTTAAAATGAGCATTTTATGAGTTCTTGCCTTAAACATGCTAACCAAACTCTTAGTGCAATGGCTGTAATAGCATCCTCATTATCATTATTTTTAGGTATTGCATACCTTCTTAGAAATATGTACCTTTGCAGCCTGATTCAAGATAGTAATAATGATTATGAATATGCTAAATAAGAAAATAACTTGGAGAAAACAACATAAATGGTTAGGTATCGGTATGAGCTTTTTCATGCTGATGTTCTGCTTGTCGGGTATTTTGCTCAACCACCGTTCGCTTATCAAAGATGTGGACGTGAGCAGAAAATATCTGCCAAGCCGCTATGAATTCAAGAATTGGAATGGCGGGTTGCTGAGAGGAACGCTTGCTTTGGATGATGCCATATTGCTGTATGGAAACGGGGGAATCTGGCAAACGGATTCTACAGCATCCACATTCAAGGACTTTAATAAGGGGATTCCAGCAGGAGCAGACTGCCGACAGATAAGAAATGTTATCAGAACGGATGATGGTTCTGTCTGGTCGGTATCTCCATTTGCACTTTACCGGTTGGGGAGTCACAAAATATGGAAAAGCGTAACTCTTCCGACAGAGCCGGAAGAGAAGTTGAGCGACATTTCTGCTCATGGAGATACGCTTTTGGTTCTCAGCCGCTCCTATGCTTATGTTTCCTTGCCACCTTATCAGAACTTCCAACGGATAGAATTGCCTATGCCAAAGGAGTATGATGGGAAGGTTACAGTCTTTCGTACGATATGGCTGCTTCACAGTGGAGAGTTGTTTGGCAGCATAGGTAAACTCATCGTAGATGGCATTGCCATAATCCTGGTGTTGCTCTGCATCTCAGGTCTTATCTTCTGGTTAAAGCCTAAACAGAAGAGGTTGCTTCGCTTTTCGCTACAATGGCATGACAAAATAGGCCGATATACCATCATGCTTACTTTGTTGATAGCCCTGACAGGTTGGTGCCTTCGTCCACCTGTGATGATAGCCTTGGTGTTGAACAAGATGCCGTCTATTCCTGGGACGACGCTTCATAGCAAGAACCCTTGGAATGACAAACTCCGTGTGGTGCGTTATGATGAAAAGTTCGGTGACTGGCTCTTGTCAACTTCGGATGGTTTCTTTTCCGTGAATTTCCAGACCGGAAAATTGGAGTCCATCTCCAATACTCCACCAGTCAGTGTTATGGGATTGAATGTCCTTCAGCAAAGCAAAGATGGCAAATGGTATTGCGGTTCGTTTAGTGGTCTCTTTGTTTGGGATAGAGTAAAGGGGACAACCATTGATTATTCTACCGGGAAAGCTGCTTTAAAGAACGGTGGCGCACCATTCGGAAAAAAGGCGATAGCAGGTATGAGCCAGGATTTCTCTGATACGCCTGTCATTGCTGAGTATAATGAAGGAACCGACTTTGCGCCACAACCCGCTTATATGAACCAACTGCCCATGTCATTATGGAATGTGGCTCTGGAGGCTCATAGCGGTAGAATCTTCATAGGTAGTATTGCTACATATATATTTATCTTCGTGATGGGAATACTTGCCGTATGGTGCCTTTGGTCTGGATATGTCATTAGACTGGTGAAGAAAAAATAAAAAAAAAGTTTGAATGCGTTGTTTTAATTGCTATATTGCCATATTGTATGTGCAAATGGTTGATACTCAGCGTAAAAGTACGTATGGCAATTCTCGGAAAAGCGCCGGGAATTGCCATATATTGTTATAGTGAGAATTAGTACCCTCATTTTCGTCGCGACGTATCTGATGCTGCGTCGTGACGCAGTTGTTGTTACGTCGCGATGTATCAGATGCTACGTCGGGACGTAATTTCTTCCGCATCGATGGCGAAGTTATGAATAAAGATTGAAATCCCCAAGCATTGAACCGAAAAAATGCTTTTTTGCTCAATACTTTCTGTGTTTTTCTCAAAAAAACACGCTGAAATCTGCTAAATAGTTTAAAATGAACGAATTATGAGTCTTTTACCTCAATAGAGATAATGATTTGGCAACAGTCCCAATTTCTGCAATATGCATACGTTTGCTGTCAAACAACTCTTCTCAGCAGTAAAGATACAATAACTACACGAAATAACAATCGCTATATTGGAATAATTTACATAAAATAGCTTAATTTATAATGATTATCGCATAATTTAATGTATATTTGCAGCTAAATTCAGTGAATTTATGAAACAAAACAAGATAAGATAAAAGATATCTTGGCAAGTATGTTGTAGAACTTCTGATAATAAAATATTATTTGAATATGGGCATAAGCAAAGATTTAACAGAAGAGGATGTCAAGTTCCGCTATATCAACGAAGCCATCACAAGCAAGGGATGGTCAAAGGATAGTATATTCATGGAACAGAAGGTTAAATTTACTGACGGTAAAATTAGCCTTCATGGTAATCTTGTGCATAGAGAGAAACCGAAGTTTGCCGACTATGTACTTTATGCAAATAAGGCAACACCCATTGCTATTGTAGAAGCAAAGGATGCCAATCATTCTGTTTCACATGGATTGCAACAAGCCATGACCTATGCCCAAATGCTTGATGTGAAATTTGCATACAGTTCAAATGGTGAAGGGTTTGCCGAACATGACTTCTTGACAGGCAAGGAACGCACTTTTGCTATGGACGAATTTCCAACAAAAGAAGAACTTATCGAAAGATATAAAAATGAGGCTAACGATGGAAACGGACTTAACGAACAAGAGCTGGCTATCATAAAGCAGCCTTTTTGCACTGGTCAGAATATATTCCCGCCACGATATTATCAGCGCAATGCAGTAAACCGCACTGTCAATGCTATTGCGAGAGGACAAAACCGTGTGCTCCTTGTCATGGCAACTGGCACTGGCAAGACATATACTGCATTTCAGATTGTATGGCGTTTACTTAAAAGTGGTTTGAAGAAGAAAGTGTTGTATCTTGCAGACCGCAATATATTGGTTGATCAATCCATACAGCAAGACTTCAAACCATTAGAAAAGGTAACGCACAAGATAGACTACTCAAAAGACAAGAACCACTTGGAAGAATTGGGGTCTTATCAAGTGTTCTTTGCACTCTATCAACAGTTGATTGGACAGAATGATGCCAAAAACTATAAGGAGTTGTTTCCTAATCCAGACTATTTTGATCTTGTTATCGTTGATGAGTGTCATAGAGGTAGCGCAAAGGATGATAGCAACTGGCGAAACATCTTGGAATACTTTTCTTCGGCTACTCATATAGGTATGACAGCAACACCAAAAGAAACAAAGTACCAGTCAAGTATTGGCTACTTTGGTGAGCCTATATATACATATAGTCTTAAAAACGGAATTGAGGACGGTTTCCTAGCTCCTTTCAAGGTAATCAACATCACAACCAACATTGGCGATGAGTGGAGACCGACAAAGGGACAAAAGGATATATACGGCAACGAGATAGAAGACCGCATTTATAACAACAGTGACTATGATTATAACATTATTATAGAAGACCGTATAAGGGAAGTTGCGCAAGAGATAACCAACTATCTGAAAAGCACTGACCGCATGGCTAAGACCATAGTGTTCTGTGCTGATGAAACACATGCGGAGCGTATGCGTCTGGCATTGACCAATGCCAATGCTGATATGTGCAAGAAAAATCCTGACTATGTGGTTCGCATAACAGGTAGCGATGAGTATGGTAAAAGCAAGTTGGATTACTTTATTTCAGTATCTTCGGAATATCCAGTCATTGCAACGACCAGCAAACTGCTTTCTACCGGTGTGGATTGCAAGATGGTAAAGCTGATAGTGCTTGACCAACAGATTGGTTCCATGACGGAGTTTAAGCAGATTATAGGACGCGGAACCCGTCTTCGTGAGAATGAGGGAAAGACCAATTTCACGGTGATGGACTTTCGAAATGTAACACGCTTGTTTGCTGACCCAGATTGGGACGGACCTATCGAGATGGATCCCGATTATCCTATAAAGTCCAGAGAGGCAAAAACTCCAGTTCTGCCTGTAGATGATACACCGCCAATAGTTGGTGATCCTATCACTCGTCCAAAGCCTCTTGTAGATAAAGATGGCTGCCAGGTAATGGTTGTCAATAAGGTAGTGTCCGTTTACGATGCCGATGGCAAGCTGCTTCGCACGGAGAGTATTACCGACTACACGAAGAAGAATATCCTTGATTCGTTTGCTACCATTGATACATTTACCTCCAAATGGAATGAAATAAAGAAAAAGTCAGACATTGCTGATATGCTGAAAGAAAGAGGCATAGATCTTGCAGAATTAAAAACTTCACAGGAAATGAGCAATGTGGATGATTTTGATTTCATCTGCCATATCGCATACGGAAAGAAGACCCTGACGAGGCGGGAACGTGCTGAGCAAGTGAAAAAGCGTGATATATTTACCAAGTATGGTGAGCAGGCACGGCTGGTACTTGAGAATTTGCTGGAGAAGTACATGGAAGAAGGCATTTCTGAACTTGAAAGTCTCACTGTGCTTGAAAACGATCCTTTCCGCCGATTGGGCTCTAAGGCAAATATAGTAAAGTTCTTCGGTGGCAAGAGAGAGTATCTGAAGGCCGTAAAAGAGTTGGAGCAATCAATATATAATATAGCATAAAAAGAAACAATATAAAATGAGTTTATCTAATTTCGTAAAACGAGTACGCAATATCATGCGCAATGATGCCGGTATCAACGGTGATGCGCAACGCATAGAACAAATGGCGTGGATGCTGTTCTTGAAAGTCTATGACGAGAAAGAGAATGATTGGGAGTTGGACGATGATGATTACAAGTCAATTATTCCAGAAGAATGCCGTTGGCGCAACTGGGCACATGATGATGGAAGCGGCAATGCCTTGACAGGTGACGAGCTGCTTTCGTTTGTCAACAACACCTTGTTTGTTGAACTCAAAAACATAGAGGTTACACCTGACACCCCAATTCGTCAGGCAATAGTAAAGACCACATTTGAGGATGCCAACCAATATATGAAAGATGGTGTTCAGCTCCGCCAGGTGCTGAACGTGATTGACGGACTGAACCTTGGTGACTATGAAGAGAGTCATGCTTTCGGTGAGATATACGAGACTATCCTTAAAGAAATGCAGTCGGCTGGTTCCTCTGGTGAGTTCTATACCCCAAGAGCCTTAACAGAATTTATGGCAGAAATCGTCAATCCGCAGATTGGTGAGAAAATGGCAGACTTCGCTTGTGGTACAGGAGGTTTCATCACAAGTTGGTTGGGTGAATTGGACAAAAAGGTAAAGACTGCCGAAGACCGCAAAGAGTACAATCAGTCTGTATTTGGCATAGAAAAGAAACAATTCCCGTATATGCTATGTGTGACAAACCTGTTACTGCATGGTATTGACACGCCATTGGTATATCACGATAATTCGCTTACAAAAGATGTACTCAACTATACAGATGGAGACAAGTTTGATGTTGTTTTGATGAATCCACCATACGGAGGTAATGAAAAGGCCGACGTGAAATCTCACTTTCCTTCTGATATGCGCAGTAGCGAGACTGCTGACCTCTTCATGGTGCTTATCATGTATCGCTTGAAGAAAAATGGCCGTGCTGCTGTCATTGTTCCTGATGGTTTCCTTTTTGGAGCAGATAACACAAAGATTGCCATTAAGACAAAGTTGCTCAGGGATTTCAACTTGCACACCATTATCCGTTTGCCTGGCAGTATCTTTGCACCTTACACTTCGATTGCCACGAACATTTTGTTCTTCGACAATACCAGTGCGGATGGTGCTCCAGAAGGTTATTCTACAAAGGAAACGTGGTTCTACCGTTTGGATATGCCAGAGGGGTACAAGCATTTTTCCAAGACAAAATCGATGAAGTCGGAGCATTGCGATCCTATCCGTGAATGGTGGAACGACCGCAAGGAGATTATCATTGCCGATGGAGATGAGAAATCACGCTGCTATCCTGTACAAGAGTTGATTGATTCTGATTGCAACTTCGACTTATGTAAGTTCCCAAAAGAGGATGAGGAGATTTTGCCTCCTGCCGAACTGCTTGCCGACTATTTCAAGAAGCGCAAGGCTCTTGATCATGAGATTGATAAGACATTGGCTGAGATACAGCGTATCTTGGGGATAAATATAAATGTGGACGAATTGTAAAATGTGGGACGGTGTTCCACAAATCTAAAAGATTGGCATGGAGAATAAAGGTTTGACAAACATAAATGATGCTGCCTATCAGAAGTTGATAGACAACATAACCGCACTATGGGGTGAGGCGAAGTCAAAAGCGGTCAATGCTGTCAATACAGAATTGCTTGAAGCAAACTGGCAGACAGGTAAATACATTGTGGAGTTTGAGCTTAAAGGTAAAGATAGAGCAGAGTATGGAAAACATTTGCTCATGAATCTTTCAAAAGATTTGACTATTAGAAATGGCAAGGGGTTCAACCGTACTAATCTCACTTATATGCGTAAGTTCTATTTGGCTTTTCCAATTTTGGGGACAGCGTCCCCAAAATTGACATGGAGCCATTACTATGAACTACTAAAGTGTGATAATTCTCTCGAAATGAAGTTCTATTTTAATGAATGTATTAAGGAAGGCTGGAAAGTTCGAGAACTGAAAAGGCAGATGAAAAGTTGTCTGTTTCAGCGACTTGCACTAAGCACAGACAAGGCAGGAGTTCTTGCATTGGCAAACGAGGGGCATCAAGTACAAACTCCGCAAGACATCATCCGTGACCCTTTCGTGCTTGAATTTGCAGGACTTCCCAAACAGAAACGCTATAAGGAGAGTGACTTGGAAAAGGCTCTTAAAGACCACATGGAGCAGTTTCTTTTGGAAATGGGACGTGGTTTTGCATTTGTGGGCAGGCAATACTCCATGCAGATAGGAAGCCGACAGTTCAAGGTGGATTTGGTATTCTACCACTGTATCTTGAAATGCTATGTGTTGATTGATTTGAAGCGAGCAGAGATAAAGCATGGTGATATTGGGCAGATGAACCTCTACTTGAACTATTTCAAAACAGAAGTATGTCAACCTGACGATAATCCACCCATTGGCATAGTTTTGGGAGCAAGAAAAGATGAACTTTTGATGGAGTATGCCTTGGAGGGTATAACCAATCAATTGTTTGTAGCACGTTACCAACTCTATTTGCCAAAGCGTGAAGAACTGCAAGCGCAACTTGACAAATTGTTGGACGAAGCTGAGTAACAACAATAAAATAAGGACATTTCAATTTTATAGCATAATTATGAAAAGTAATATTGGAATACAAATCATTTTGTCTATTGTACTGACTATGTGCAGTATCAATATAAATGCACAAACGGTTGGATATACATATCGACCTTTGGCTGCCGAGGGATGTAACATGAAATATAGCGTTGCAAAGCAAGATACGGCATATTACATTATCGCAACCGTAAAGTCATACAGACTGAATTTCCTGAAAGAATCAACCATGTTGTTGAAAACATTCGATGGTGAAGTTATTAAACTTTATGGTTCTCAGATTGGTAGCAGTTCTGAAACGGCAGGTATTGTCTCTGGCAATATAGTCCTTCCAGTGACAGAAATCAGTTCTACAGCTCAATTCAAGATAAGTCCACAACAATTTGAGTTGTTGAAAAAAGGCGTGGCTAAGATAAGGCTATCTACCATACCTATTGAGCATGAGCGGACATTTGCCAAAGATAAAATAGGCAAGAAACTTTATCAGTTCTTCTTGAAGCAGAAAAATAAGGACAATGATTTCTAACTATAGAAAATTATAATGAACGGAAAGCAATTAAAGAATAGCATATTACAATGGGCGATACAGGGAAAACTTGTACCGCAAGACCCTAATGACGAACCTGCAAGCGTTTTGCTTGATAAGATTCGTCAAGAGAAAGAACGCTTGATTAAGGAGAAGAAAATCAAGCGTGATAAGAACGCATCTATTATCTACCGTGGTGAGGATAATTCCTATTATGAGAAGTTTCTCGCCACAGGTGAGGTGAAGTGCATTGATGAGGAGATTCCTTTTGAAATACCTGTTACTTGGGAGTGGGTAAGATTGACTTATATAACTTATCTTATTGAAGATTGTCCCCATTCGACTGCGAAAGATGAAGGTAAAGGTTATCCTTTGGTAAGAACACCTAATATCGGCTTTGGACGTTTGTCCTTAAATTATGTACATAGAGTATCAGAAACAGTTTATAATCAGCGAAACGTTCGTGCTGTGCCACAAACGAGCGATTTAATATTTGCTCGTGAAGCTCCTGCTGGAAATATTGCAGTCATACAAGAAGGGGAACAAGTGTGCCTGGGCCAAAGAACAGTGTTAATTAGACCCTTTGCCCAATATATTCTTTCCGACTATTTGGCATATTATATACTTGCTCCATCTTCTCAGCAAAATCTTGTAGACAAATCTTCAGGAACGACAGTGCCACATGTCAATCTCTCCGATTTTAGACGATATCTAATAGCATTGCCTCCTATTAAAGAACAACATAATATTATTGATAAAATTTCAATGGTATTACCTTGGATTGAAAAGTATGGAGTTTTTTCAAACGAGTTATATAGGTATTAATGATTTATTAAAAAAATCAATTCTCCAAGAGGCTATTCAAGGTAAGCTTGTACCACAGATTACAAAAGAAGGTACAGCTCAAGAGTTACTTGAACAGATACGGCAGGAAAAACAGAAACTTGTTAGAGAAGGCAAACTCAAAAAGTCTGTTTTAACAGATTCTGTTATCTTCAAAGGTGACGATAACAAGTATTATGAGCAGGTAGGTAAGAATATCAATGAAATAACTGATGAGATTGCCTTTGATTTACCCGATGGATGGATTTGGTGTAGGCTGAAAGATATATGCTCTATCTTTACAGGTGCAACATTCAAAAAAGAAGAAGCCACTACAACAAAACAGGGCATCCGTATTCTGCGTGGAGGTAATATATCGCCCTTTGAATTAAAAATCAAAGATGATGACATATTCCTAACGGAAGACAAAGTCAAGAAGGATATTCTATTGAAAGAGAATGATATATTAACACCTGCGGTTACCAGTTTAGAAAACATTGGGAAGATGGCAAGAGTAGATAAAAATATGCCATATACAACCGTTGGCGGTTTCGTCTTCATCATTCGCTTGCATCTGATAGACCAATGGCTTTCAAAGTACATTCTCTGTCTTTTAAGTTCTCCTTTTATGATTGAGTTTATGAAGTCTATAACAAATAAATCAGGACAAGCTTTTTATAACATTGGCAAAGAACGCTTATCAGCAGCATTATTGCCAATTCCTTCCTTAATGGAACAACAACGCATTGTTGCCCAAATAGAAAAACTATTTGAGCAACTGCGATAATTCGTCTATTCGTTTAGCGATACGTTGCTGTTCAAGATAAGGTGGAATGCCAATAGGCAGATTATAAAATAACTCTTTATTGAGGTGCGGAATTGCCGCACCTCTTTTTGAATTTCTCAACTCCTTTTTGTAGAACAGAATGAAAGCTAAGATATATGGTTTCCACATAGCTGAAGAAAGCCATAGCTGTTTGAATGTGCTTCCCATATATCCATCCTGTGGAACAGAAAAAACTTCACCTGAATTTTCACCATCCACAAGAATGATATTACCTCCAGCATAGACAAATCTACCTTTCTCTACAATGGTGGCAGATGATTTTCCACGTAGGTATTTTGCATCTAGACAAATGTATTTTCCATTTCTCTTTTCACCGTCTATTAATTGGCATAGATCTTTTAAACGCAATACAGCCCAGCTATTGGGGTATTCAAAAGGTAGCTCAATTTCAATGGTTTGCCCATTTATTATCTCATAATACTTGCTAATTGCTTAATCTTTGAAATAATTCGATCTTGTTCCATTAGAGGCGGAATAGGTACTAAATAAGTTTTTACAGTAGCAGTTGCAAGTTCCTTTTGTTTTGTACTACCATCCGATTTATCTTCTATCACAGATTGTACCGTATTGCTCGTGAAATAGTAATAAAGGTATTGGGGCATAACAAACTTTTTCATTGCTCTTATAACAGTAACATGACTATCTGCCACAGCCAATTCATACGGGTTTAAGCTACTCCAATAAATCGCCATTCGTCCTAATGTTCCCAATCCTGTAGAGTTCCACATTAAATCTCCGTCCTGTAAAATACGTTCTTCACCATATGATGATAAAGTGTCTGGATCTATGAATTGGGCTTTATCTATTGAGAATCCACTCCATTGATTACACTTTTGTGCAACAACAGGGTATTTCTTTATTAGAGAGTACTTGGGAGACTTACCTCTTTGGATATAAGAACATATATCATTAAGTCTTACCCAACTCCAGCTATCAGGTATTTCAAATGGAATCTCGTCAGTAATATCCATTTTTGTATTTGCAATCTTCTCGAAGTACTTGTTATCGTCACCTTTGTAAATAACAGAATCTGTCAAAGCAGACTTTTTAAGTTTGCCTTCTTTGACAAGTTTCTGCTTTTCCTGCCGTATCTGTTCAAGCAAATCTTGGGCTATACCTTCCTCTGCTATTTGTGGAACGAGTTTTCCTTGTATTGCTTCTTGGAGAATAGACTTTTTTAAATTATGCCATATTTCTTTATTTATTTGATTGAGTCTATTTTGACTATTTCCATATTGATTTATATATGGGTATAACTGATTTAATTTTGTAACAATGCGTCGTTGCTCTTCTTGTGGTGGAATAGGTAACAAGCAATGCTTAATAATGAGTTGATTTATGTTGGGATCTTTTCTTGAACCTGCTGCAAAATCCATCCAAAATGGTCTTTGATATTCAATAAAAGTATGGATGTAATCCATATTACAGAATCCATTAGGCTGGATAGCACATACAGATTGGTTAATAGTTGTATTAAAATGCAAGATACAGTGTTTGCCTATTGTCCCAGCACCACCGTACATTGCAATACACACAGAGGTTTGGGGTAAAATAGAAAGGTTGTAGTCAATAGTTGCTTTCGCGGTTATTTGTATTTCAGTTCTGTTCAAAATTCCATTGTTCAAGTCTGTTGTACGTACCCAATTGATATTACCATTTTTATAATAATCTGGATTTCTACTTAATGGTGTAGAACCACTTGTTGTTTCAAAAATATTGCCAATTCTTTCCCATTCCCACCCCTTAGGTATCTCAAACGGAATCTCGTCATCAATACATTTTACCTCTCCCGTAGCAAGAAACTTCTCATAATAGGAATTGTCATCACCACGATAGATGATTGATTCGTTTTTGTCTTTCTTAATTTTCTTCTCCTTGACTAACTTGGCTTTCTCTGTTCTGATGCGTTCAAGAAGCATGGATGCCGGTTCATCATTAGGATCTTGCGGTACAAGTTTCCCCTGTATCGCCCACTGAAGTATGCTATTTTTTAATTGCTTTCCGTTCATTTTTTAATCCTCTGCTTGGACTCTATATGAAAAATACTTAGAGTCTATTTTTACTCCATTTTTAAGTTTGGAATCCATCTCCTTATTCATTGTTGGGAGGAAAGAAAAATAATTCTGAATAGCAGACATAATACCTGCATTGCAACTCTTGTTTTTTACCCAATTCTGAGGAATGAAACTTCTATTATTTTGCTCGCAATTGTTTTTTTCTGCTGAAATAGCGCTGTTTAAACAGTTTGCCGCAATATTAATTATGCTGTCAACAAGATTGTTTTCAGAAGCAACTTTTAAGCACTCACTCGGTGATGGTACATTTGTTTGATTGTTACATTTAGCAAAAACCATTGATATGGCAAAAAGAAGATGATATGGAGCATAAGCCTTCATGGTTAGCAGTTCCTCTTCCAATCCTAATGGGTTCTCCTGAGTCCAAGAATCCATTATTCTTCTCATCCAAAATGACAATGCATAAGCATCTTCTGGCAAATAATCGTTCTTGAACAATGTATTGAAATACTTGTCAAAAATCTTGGTTTCACCATAAGATAAATTCGGTCTTTGCATGTACCAAGCTGTAAGATTCTTACCTAGATATGATAACTCTATGCAGTACTGCTTGTCCTTGTCTGCTGGTATGGCTTCACCTCTTTTGGTCGCAAAGAATCCATTAGAATATTTTGCTTCATATGCCTTTTTGAGTTTCAATACCTGCTTACTGTTACTACGTAAATCTCTTGCCTTTACTGCACTTTGTGTGTTTGTGTTAATGCTAATAGAATCTGCTCTATCTCTTTGTGGAATTTCATAGAATCTGAATAGGACATAAGCATCATTACGCTTTCGCACATTTTCACTACAACTTAAAATAGTATTCAGTGATTGACATCCATTTACAACATTCAATCCATAAAGTTTAAACTCACCATTGCCACATTCTTCAATTTTGTTACAAATGGCGGTTATTCCATTATGAAAGAAGAAGAAGTCACCACATTTATTCGGATCGTTTATGGTTTTCTTGATCTTTTTATTTACAGTATTGTTAATACCTAAACTTTGTCGAACATTTTTCTGGAACAACGATCCATCTTTTATACCAGGGAGTTTTATACATTCTTTTAAAGGCATGGCTGCAACTATCACGCTTGTCCCCCCTAATTCTGTCGTCATATATTTACCAGCTTCAAGCTTGATAGTATGGTTTAAAGTTGGATTCGTTTGTTCAATAACACAGCTATAAGCATCTTCTAAGCCTTGTTTATCAACCACAGAGAATTGGGTACTATAATTCAATTCAGCATCATCTTCCTCTGATAATTTGGTTTGGAATGAATGTATATCATCCATAGCCGAATCCGTAAAGATAGAGGTTGTTATTAATTCAAAACATACACAGTAAGAGTCATCTTCTAATGCTGTTGCTATTTCTGATATTTTGGTTTTTAATTTAGGATTAGCATTTTCCTGTAATTGGGCTAAGTTGCTAAACTGGCTCCAAGCAGATATAACTTCTCTCACAGGAGTTGCATCAACAGATTCACCTAGATAGTATTTCCCTTGCACGATATATATTTTTTGCTCGTCTTCATCAATATATACAGCATCTATTTGCTTGTCATTTGCTCCATCTGTAATCGCATCTTTAGCTTGTCTTTGATCTAAAAGATGGATGTTACGCATATACCATGCAACAAAACGTTGACCATCATTAGGAAAATTGTTTTTATAATAGTCTTGTGCAATCTCGTTTTTAATTATTTCAAGTATATTAGCCATAATATAATCAAATTATTAGTAATCTTCGCCTTGTATTCCTAACTCACCTTTGCTCATAGCATTGGCAATATCTATTTTCAGTTCTTCGTCATAATCTTTACTGGTCATAAAACTATTGACGATGCGTAGTAGCAAGTCTTGGTCGATATTCGATGCAGCCACATGATAAATGATAGATTCCAATGTTCGCATACAGATGCAAGCGTGCCAGTAGTAATTATTCTTGTGTAAAAAGTAAGCACCCAAAGTCAGCGCAATACGCTTATTCCCATCATTGAAGAAGTGTCCAGAACAGAATCTATACATCAGATACGTTAGTTTGTTGGCGAAGGTCGGATAGTATAAATCGTTTTGCACAAAATCCAGTGTTGCACGAATACCTCCTTCGTCACGCACTCCTTCAAAGCCACCATCACTGGCATCAATCATTTTGCCATAGATGTTTAAAGCTTCGTCGTAATCTATGTAAATAATTCCCTTACTCATCTTCTGCCTGCTTTAAGCGTTTAAGCACATCTTTGTTATCCGCTAAGATACGGTCAAAATCAATAGACTGGTCGCCGATGAATCGTTCAAACTCTTCGGGAGTCACAGCTTGCAAGTAATCTGCTATATTACCATGATACGCATCTCGGAAACTGAAATCCCTTGAAGCCATTTTGGTTCTGGCATCATTCAGATAAGGTTTCTGCATGGGATGTTCGGCAAGTTCATTCACAATATGCTCTACCTCATCAATAGTAAGTTTTCTACTGCCATTTTCCTTGAATCGTTCACTGATAGCAGCCCCCACACCATTTTCAAAAGAAGAGATGACCAATAGAACCTCTGAATACAACGTGTGCCGAACATTGTCCTTAGAATCCAACCTTAATACTTCTCGATATTCCTTGGCATTCTCCTTGAAAACAGCCTTGTAGATAAAATCAGTAATTTGAGAATACTTGTATGTTGGATGTCCATCCACGTATTGATTGATGGCAGAAGTAAGATTTTTACGGTAGTTTTCTTCTGTGATTGCGGCAGGAAGATAATGCACATCTCTACGATTAATATACTTAGTTCCTCCACCTGTCTTTTCGTTGATGGTGGTAATCACAAAATCCAAGATAAGACTACGGACTTTTTTAGCTTTCTCACTCTCTGTAAGCAACATACCAATATTTAAGAAAGAGCGGAAATTAAATAGTCCGAGTTGTGTTGTTTTGCTCACCTCATTAATAAGGTGAGCAAATTCTAACTTAAACTCTTTCAGTTGTTTACCCTTACATAAAATATATCCATTATGTTTTAATTCCTCAGAATTTGATTGCAGATAACGGTCTATTGTAGATGTATCAACTTGATAAAAATCGGCAACCATTTTTTTTGTAAAGCGGTATTCTCCCTCAAATAGCATTCCTTCTATATCAAGATGCTCCTGTATCTTACCGACCGCAAAACGGTTGTTAAGCACATTTTGTCTTTCAATGTTTGAGATTGTCAAATCTTTCATATCACTTCACAATTATCAGTTACACGATTTTATGTCTATACCGAGAATCTTTTGAATCTCTGAAAGTGTTTTGTCTATTTCATGGTCGAGTGCGGCACGTTTCTCAAAATACTGTTTAAGTAATTCTGCCGGAGGTAATATTTCTTCTTCCTCTTTCGGAAACTTACATTGGTCAAAATTGCAATCCAAATCTATCAACTGTTGGGCAGTAAACACACGGCTTTTTTCTCCCACTTCATCATTGACTATCTCTTTACGGTCGTTCCACCATTCCTGAATAGGCAGAGTATGCTCTACCTTCATCGGTTTGGTTTTTGAGAAATGTTTGTATCCTTCCGGCATATCCAAACGATAGAACCATGTTTCCTTTGTCTTGAATCCTCCTTCGCAGCCTTCGGCTTCTTCGTTATTAAAGAAAAGGATGTTGGTTGCAATGGAAGTGTATGGAGAAAATATTGAGCCCGGCAAACGGATGATGGTATGTAAATTGAAATTACGCAAAAGATTCTCTTTAAGCGCAAGCTTTGCTCCGTCAGTACCGAATAAAAAGCCGTCAGGAATAATCACTCCACATCTGCCACCAGCTTTAAGACGATACATAATAAGGGCTATAAATAAATCCGCAGTTTCGCTGGAACGGTAACGTAATGGGAAGTTGCTCTTTACGCTATCGTCCGTACTGCCTCCATATGGAGGGTTCATACCGATAACATCCACTTTATCGGTTTCATTGAAATCCGTGACATTTGTTCCAAGCGAATCACAGTGCGTTATATTGGGAGCTTCAATATCATGAAGCAACAAATTTGTGATGCTCAAAAGATAAGGCAACGGTTTCCATTCTTGACCAACAACAGCATTTTGCAACTTTTCACCATCTTCGGCAGAGCGTACGCTCTTTGCCATATAATTAAGGGCAGACGTAAGAAATCCTCCTGTACCACTGGTAAAGTCGCCAAAGGTCTCACCCAACTTAGGAGCAAGCATCATCACAATAAAATCAGTCAGGGCACGAGGTGTATAAAATTCTCCTGCATTACCTGCCGATTGTAAATCTTTCAAAATACCTTCGTAAATATCCCCGAATGTGTGGCGGTCTTCTGCATCATCAAATTCAATTTCATTTACTATGTTGATTACCTGACGTAAAAGCGTTCCGTTTTTCATATACTGGTTCAAGTCGGCAAATGTTTCTTGAACAATGCTTTTGGCTCGTGGCGTGTCGGCATTTACAGGAAGGTTTTTCAATGCAGGGAACAGTTTCTCATTGACAAAAGAAAGCAGAACTTCACCTGTCAATGCTTCACCGTCTTTTTCGTCCACCGCCCAATTACGCCAACGCAATTCTTCTGGAATGATGGACTTGTAGTTTTCATCTTTGTACTCCCATGTTTCTTCCTGCGTGTCATAAACTTTCAAGAAGAACATCCAAGTCATTTGTTCGATTCTTTGTGCGTCACCATTAATACCTGCATCTTGTCGCATGATATTCTGGATTCGCTTTATGATGTTGTTTACTGCCATTTTTATGCGGATTTATATATTTGATATTCAAGTTCTCTGACAGCCTTCTCAAATTCAAGTTTGCCGCCAAATAATTTCACAATCTTAGTTGGTTTACCAATACTATTAAATGGTGGTATTTCTAAAATATTCGACTTTTCAAAGTCAAGAATGCCATTCTCTGCATATTTATCAAGAAGAGCCTCCAAGACTTCACGAGCTTTACCTTCATACTTACCGAAGTAGTTACGCTTTTTCACGTTGTTTGCCCTTTCTTTTCTTGTCAATGGTGGTTGGTCAAAAGCAACGTGGCATATCACATCAAAGATGTCTGCATCCTTCAGTGCCGGATTCGCTTCGCGGACTGCGTCTATCAGAATAGCATATTCCTTTAACTCGTCCATCACAGCTTGCTTACGTTCCGCTTCTGTCCATGTATGTATGAACTCATCAAGGGTCTGATAGTGTCGTAATAATTGTTTTCTTGCAAACGACTGAACACTTTCTGTTCTCATGGTTTTGCCATCTTCCCCTAAAACAGATACTATCTCATGGGCTATACGAATATCTTTACCATTGATGAGATATTTCTCACGAGGTTCAGACACAGGTGTTGAAGCAGGGTCAACAGGTTGGTATGGCTTCGGCTTCTTCCCACCTCCTTTTGGCGGTTCCGGATCACCGTCAAATGCTGGGTCTTTGAATTTTGCTGTGGCATTGCGGAAGTCAAGTATTTCCAAATGCCACTTACCCTTGTCTTTTCTAAGTCGTGTACCACGTCCGATGATTTGCTTAAATTCAGTCATAGAGCCAATTTCTTTGTCTATGACAATTAATCCGCAAGTTTTGCAGTCCACTCCCGTAGATAGAAGTTCAGAGGTGGTCACTATCACTGGATAGGGCTCATCCACACTGATAAAGTTATCTAATTGTTTTTTCCCTTCTTTATCCTCACCGACAATGCGTGTAACATAATAGGGTGACTTTTTACACAAATCACTATTCATATTGATAAGTAGTGTTCGCATTTCAGCAGCTTCCTCTATATCAGGACAGAACACAATCGTTTTTGTCATACGCCCGATGTCATGCAGCATTTGAGTGATTCTGTGTGCTACCACTTTACGCCTTAGCTTGATAGCAAGATCACGACCTATATTTTGTCTTTGATATAGTTTCTGCTCAATTTCTTTACCCAATAAATCCATTTCACCTTCTTCTGGAGTCCACCCTTGTAAATCAACGTTGATAAAGTCAGCAGTAACTCGATATGGAGCTAAGAAACCATCTTGGATTCCTTGTAGAAGTGAATAGGTATATACAGGTTTCCCGAAATAATCCAAGTTGTTTGCTCCTTCATCGGCTTTTGGAGTGGCTGTCATACCAATTTGGGTAGCCG
>OGOB01000585.1_pt1 | contig 17718 bp, 14 predicted proteins | sample 1573611 | NCBI WGS metagenome assembly OGOB01 (sample SAMEA2582016, study PRJEB24529) | metagenome | biome: Human gut stool | place: China | collected 2011 | reverse complement strand
GAGGAAAGCACAAAAAATTCGTCCAGGCAGTCGATGATGTCTCGTTCTTTATCAATAAGGGAGAGACGCTCGGTCTCGTCGGCGAGTCCGGCTGCGGCAAAACCACCGTCGGTCGTACTCTGCTCAGACTCTATGAGCCCACGGACGGCAAGATAATTTACGACGGAAATGTTATTTTCGATAAGGAAAACAAAGTGGCGGTCAATATGCTGCCCTTCAGGCGCAAAATGCAGATGGTTTTCCAGGACCCCTATGCGAGCCTTGACCCGCGCATGACGATAGGCGATATCGTAGGTGAGCCCATCGATATCCACCATCTCGCCGCCAACAAGGCGGAGAGAAGAGAGAAGATAATCTCCCTTCTTGAGCGCGTCGGACTCAACAGCGAGCACGCAAACCGCTATCCGCATGAGTTCTCCGGCGGTCAGCGCCAGCGAGTCGGTATCGCGAGAGCGCTTGCGGTCGATCCCGAGTTCATCGTCTGCGATGAGCCGGTCTCCGCGCTCGATGTCTCCATTCAGGCGCAGGTCGTCAATATGTTCGAGGATCTTCAGAAAGAGCTCGGACTGACCTATCTGTTTATCGCCCATGACCTGAGCGTCGTTCGCCATATCTCGAACCGCATCGGCGTCATGTATCTCGGCAAACTCGTGGAGCTTGCGGACAGCTTCGAGCTGATTGCGCACAGCGTCCATCCCTATACCAGAAGCCTTATCTCGGCTATCCCCGAGGCGGATCCCAAGACGGCGCGCGCCGCAAAGCGCATTCCGCTCGAGGGCGATGTCCCGAGCCCGCTGAATCCTCCGAGCGGCTGCCGCTTCCGCACCCGCTGCCCCTATGCGGACGAGCAGTGCGCCAACGAGTGCCCGCAGCTCAAAGAGGTCAGCCCCGGTCATTTCGCCGCGTGCCATCATCTTGACAAGGTCGCGGACTGAAAATAACGATGTTTGTTGCGCCGAAGAGCGCAATGGATATAAAGCGGCAAAGCCGCAAAAATTTGTAGAGGAGATGTATCAATGAAGATCAAGAGAATCGTATCTCTGTTCCTTGTTCTGGTGCTCGCACTTTCTGCTGTCGCAGTTCTGGGCTCCTGCAAGAAGGAAGAGAAGAAGACCGACAACATCACTGTTCAGATCGGTCCCAACACGGAAACTCTCGATCCGGCACTCAACAGTGCAGTCGATGGCGGCAACATGCTCATCACTCTGTTTGAGACACTGCTTATCATCGACCAGGACAACAAGGTTCAGCCCGGACAGGCTGAGTCCTACACCGTCAGCCCTGACGGTCTTACTTGGACCTTCACCATGCGTGACGGCCTGAAGTGGTCCGACGGCACCGAGCTCAACGCCAAGGACTTTGAGTACACCATGAAGAGAATTACCGATCCCGATGTCGGCGCACCCTACGGTGAGACTGTTGTCGGCATGATCGAAGGCTATCAGGATGCTGCGGGTAACCCCGATGAGAACGGCAAACCGACCACAAAGCCCGATCGCGACAAGCTCAATGTCAAGGCGAGCGAGGATGGCAAGACCCTTACCATCAAGCTTGCATATCCCTGCTCTTACTTCGACAAGATCGTTGCTTTCGGTACCATGAGCCCCGTTCAGAAGGCTACCGTTGAAAAGAACGGCGACAAATGGGCAACCAAGCCCGAGACCTATGTCTGCAACGGCCCCTACATGATCTCCGAGTGGACTCCCGGCGAGCGCATCGTCTGCAAGAAGAACCCCAACTATAAGGGCGGCTGGGACAACAGCAAGATCGTTACCGAGCAGCTTACTTTCCTCCTTCTCGAGGATTCTGCCGCTTCTTATGCCGCTTATACCAGCGGCCAGGCTCTCATGATAAAGGATGTTCCCACCGAGGAAATCCCGAGCCTCAAGAAGTCAACCGACGGCGGCGACTTCTATGTCGATCCGATCCTCGGCACTTATTACCTCAGCATGAATCTTAATAAGGCTCCCTTCAACAATGTCAATGTCCGTAAGGCTCTCAGCCTTGCTATTGACCGTGAGTATGTTGCCAACACCATCATGCAGGGTACCTACAGCCCGGCTTACAACTATGTCGGACCCAGCATCGTTGACAGCGGCGACGGCATGTTCCTTGACAACGCTATCGCAGCAAACGGCGGCAGCACCTATGTCAGCAAGGACTATCAGGCTAACCTCGCCGAGGCTAAGAAGGCTCTCGCAGAGGCAGGCTATCCCGACGGTAAGGGCTTCCCGACCATCACTTATTCGACCAATGATGCCGGTTACCACAAGGCTCTTGCAGAGTATCTCCAGCAGGTATACAAGAAGGAGCTTGGCATCAACATGAAGATCGATGTTGTTGACTGGTCGTCCTTCACTCCTCAGCGCCGCGCCGGTAACTATGAGATGGCTCGTAACGGTTGGGTCATGGACTACAACGACGCTTCCAATATGATCGAGCTGTTCTATTCGTCCAACGGCAACAACGACGGCAAATACAACAGCAAGGCTTTCGACGCCGCTATTGATAAGTCCAAGGTTGCCGATTCCAAGGCTCACTTTGATGCTCTCCACGAGGCTGAGAAGATCATGTCCGAGGATTATGCTTGCATCCCCGTTGCATACTACAACGACTTCTGGCTGCAGAGCTCGACCCTCAAGGGTACATGGCACAGCCCCTATGGCTACTGGTACTTCCAGTATGCTTATGTTGAGGGTTAAGTCATAATCCAAAGCTCAAAGCATAATTGAACGCTGCCCGTGTCACGCAAGTGGCACGGGCAGTTTTCGCTTTGCCTGTTTTTGGGTATCAGTTTTTCTGTATTTGGAGTGACTATGTGAATGCGATGCAGTAGGGCGGATATCGTTCGACGGCAAAATACATGCAGCTTGTAGGGTGCGGCGACCTCGACGCACCGATGCCGCATTAGCGGCACATAACCTTCACGAATATTTAATTTTAATACCGTAGGGACAGCCCTTGCGGCTGTCCGCTGTCGGCGCAGCCGATACAAAATCACATCGGCTTTGCAATTTGATTTTTGCGCCACAAAACATACCAACATTCCTCCAAATTTCACCGCTCTGTTGCCAAATTTCGCCGATTGTGTTATCATTGAACCGACAAAAAAACGGAGATGATAAAAATGACCGTTACCGAAAGATTTCTGAAATATGTGACATTCGAAACCACTTCCGACGAGTCGAGCGATACCGTACCCTCGACTGCGACCCAGCTCGTCCTTGCCGATTATCTCGTCGAGGAGCTTCGCGGCGCGGGAGTCGTCGATGCAATGCGCGACGAAATGGGCTATGTCTATGGGCATATCCCTGCGTCCGATGGCTGCGAAAATTGCCCGAAGATAGGGCTCGTCTCGCATATGGACACTTCCCCCGATGTCAGCGGCGCGAACGTCAAGCCGCAGATAATCAAATTTGACGGCACGAACGCCCCGATGGTCGGCGATGAATATATCGGGCGCGAGCTTATAGTTACCGATCATACCACTCTGCTCGGCGCGGATGACAAAGCCGGCGTTGCCGAGATAGTCGCCCTGTGCGCCGAAATCAACGCGAACAAAAACATCCGCCACGGTGCGCTGAGCATCTGTTTCACTCCCGATGAGGAGATTGGCAGCGGCGCGGATCACTTCGATTTTGCGCGCTTCAACGCCGATTTTGCCTATACTGTCGACGGCGGCGAGGTCGGCGGCATCGAGTGCGAAAACTTCAACGCCGCGGCGGCAGATATTACGGTTCACGGCGTCAACACCCATCCCGGAACCGCCAAGAACAAGATGAAAAATGCCGCGCTGTATCTCGCGGAGTTCGTCAATATGCTCCCCGCGTGGGAGACCCCGGCGCATACCGAGGGACGCGAGGGCTTTTATCATGTGGCGCATATCGCCGGCAACGAGACCGAGGCGAGCGCACATATGATAATCCGCGACCACGACAAGAATAACTTCGAGCGCCGCAAGAAGTTCGTCGCCGATACTGTCGGCTTCCTGAACGAAAAGTATGGCGAGGGCACTTTCGAGCTGAATATAAAAGACAGCTATTATAATATGTTAGAGATAATCGAGAAGCATATGGATATCGTCGAGCGTGCCGAAAAAGCCATGCGCGATGCGGGCGTTGAGCCGGAGATAGTGCCGATACGCGGCGGAACGGACGGCGCACGCCTTTCGTTTGAAGGTCTGCCGTGCCCGAACCTCTCGACCGGCGGCATGAATTTCCACAGCATCTATGAGGCGATACCTGTCGATGCATTGCCGAAGATGGTCGAGGTGCTGATAAATATCGTGTCCGTGACCGACTGAATAAAATAAATAAAAACGCCGGAGACAGGGAATTTCCCGCCTCCGGCGCTTTTATCAATATGGCTCAATGTTGAATTTGAGATTCTTTGTAGGGGTCGGCGACTCGACGACCATATGCCGCCGTCGGCGGCACTGTTTGGAAAGCAGAAAAAAGCAAGGTCAAAACTACGCTTGACCTTGCTTTTTGTTTTATCAGTATTGTTTGCCCTCGCCGATGCGACTGAACGCAAGTATGATGCAGTCAATGCCGAACAGCACAAGGTATGCGCCGACGATGTAAGCAACCGCCGCAACCGAGATGTTCGGGCTGAATATCATCACAACGCCGAGCACAAGCCCGATGATGTTGACAATCATCGTGAACCAGTAGACGAAATTGCCCGCGATGAACCGAATCGTGTTCAGGTGCGAGAGCCTCGAGAGGCAGTGCGCAATGAACCATATCGGGAACAGGAGCGAGAGCACCCATTTGCCCGCGTTGGGATAGACGAGCAGCATGACGCCCGCCATGACGCTGAGTATGCCCGAAATGAGCGATACAGTCGGGCCGAAGCCGAGATGCTTGTCAACGCGAACATAGAGCACAACATCCGCAATGCCGGTTATTATGGCGATTATGCCGTAGATAATAACGAGGGTCGTCACCGCATTGTCGGGATAGACAAAAGTGAATATTCCGAGCGCCGCGAGCGCAATGCCGACTATAAGCTCCATCCATCCGAAGCCGGAACGCCTTTTCATTCCTCTTCGCCTCCTTTGTTGAGAATGGACATGAATTCTTCGCCGGTTATGGTCTCTTTTTCATAGAGATATTTTGCCAGTTCGTCGAGCTTTCCGCGGTTGTCCGCGAGGATTTTCGAAGCCTTCTCATGCTGGCGCTTTACGAGTTCAACAACCTTGCGGTCTATTTCATTCTGCGTATCGGCGGAGCAGGCGAGGGAAGCGTCGCCGCCGAGATACTGGTTCGAAACCGTCTCGAGAGCCACCATGTCAAAATCTTCGCTCATGCCGTAGCGGGTTATCATCGCGCGGGCAAGCTTTGTCGCCTGCTCGATGTCGTTCGATGCGCCTGTTGTTATCTCGCCGAAAACGAGCTCTTCTGCGGCGCGTCCGCCCGTAAATGTCGCAATCTTGTTTTCAAGCTCCTGCTTTGTCAGCAGATATTTGTCGCCCTGGTCGACCTGCATCGTGTAGCCGAGCGCGCCGGAGGTGCGGGGGATTATCGTTATCTTCTGCACGGGCGCCGAGTGCGACTGCATAGCCGCAACGAGCGCGTGACCTATCTCGTGATAGGCGACAACTTTCTTTTCGCTGTCCGAGAGCACCGCGTTCTTTTTCTGATATCCCGCAATGACCGTCTCAATGCTCTCTTCGAGGTCGGATTCGTTGACGACGGTTCGGTTGTTCCTGACCGCGCGCAGCGCCGCCTCGTTTATAATATTCGCAAGCTCCGCGCCCGATGCGCCGGATGCCATTCTCGCTATCGTGTGGAAGTTGACGTCATCCGCAGTCTTTATCTTCTTTGCATGGACTTTCAGTATCGCCTCGCGTCCCGCAAGGTCGGGCAGCTCAACGGGTACGCGCCTGTCGAAACGGCCGGGACGGGTGAGCGCGGGATCGAGTGTCTCAGGGCGGTTCGTCGCCGCGAGGATGATAACGCCGATATTTTCCTGGAAACCGTCCATCTCTGTGAGCAGCTGGTTGAGGGTCTGCTCGCGCTCGTCGTTGGAGCTGAACTGACCGTCGCGCTTCTTGCCGATGGCGTCGATCTCATCGATGAACACTATGCAGGGAGCTTTCTCTTTTGCCTGGCTGAAAAGATCCCTGACCTTTGAAGCGCCCATGCCGACGAACATCTCGACGAATTCCGAACCGGATATCGAGAAAAATGGCACATTCGCTTCGCCCGCAACAGCCTTTGCAAGCATTGTTTTACCTGTTCCGGGAGGGCCGACGAGCAGAACGCCCTTGGGCATCGACGCGCCGACGTCGGAATATTTCTTCGGATTGTGGAGATAGTCAACTATCTCCGAAAGGCTCTCTTTCGCCTCGTCTTCACCCGCAACGTCGCTGAAATGTATGCCCTGGGTCGACGGGACATAGACCTTCGCGTTGCTTTTGCCGAAGCCGAACGCCATGGAGTTTTTGCCGCCCGCCTGTTCCATCAGCTTCTTGCCCATATACTGGCCGAGTCCGATGAAGATTATCAGCGGGAGCACAAAAGTCAGCAGGAAACTCACCAACGGCGAAGTCGTCGTCTCAATATCCTTTGAGAACTTCGCGCCGGAGTCGTAGAGCCGCTGAGTCAGCGTCGGGTCGTTCATCGCGCCGGTCTTATAGATTTTCTTCGCGTCGTCCTTGTCGGTGAAGATTATCTGATCGTCCTCGACCTCGACATTGCCGATTTTCTTCTGCTCGATCATGCTCATGAATGTGCCGTAGTCGACTTCCGTCACTCGTGCCTTGACGAGCAGGGGAGACACTATCACATTGAACAGCACAATGACGAGCAGCGCAATGCCGTAGTAGAATATCAGAGGCTTCTTTGGGGATTTCACTTCTTTCATTTTCCGCACCTTCCTTTTTAGGATTGATGTTAATTGAAAATATATATTAATTATACTCTTGCGTCAATATAAGTTCAATACAATTAAAGAATAACAGCGAAAAAGGACTGCCCGGAAAGCAGCCCTTTTAATTTTATTTCATATTGGCGATCGACGACTTGAACATTATCTTCGCCGCGAATATTCTCTCGTCCGCGCAGTCGAACGATGCCTGTCCGCCGTATTTTTGAGTTATCTTGCTTATGCGCGCCGCCCTCTCGCTGTTCTTTATGTCCGGCGAGCCGTCCACGCTGTGGCGGACGTTGAGCACGACATATGCCTCGTTGAAGCTGCCGATGCTCATGTCGATAAAGCGCTCTTCTGATTTTTCGGCGGATTTATATGCCCCGTTGAGGATGTTGTCGAGTAATATTGTGAGGTCGCTGTCCGAAAGAAAAGAAAAATCGATGCTGCGCACATCGCAGTTGAATTTTATCTCCGAATTTGCGCACAGATGCGCGTATCTGCTGATTATAACATTCGCGAGCTTGTTGCTGCTGAACTGCTTCACCGCGCCCATCGCGCCGCTGTTGTATATCGAGTCGATGTAGCTTTTTATGCGGTCGTTTTCTCCGTTTTGTGAGAGCTGCTTTATCGTGCGCAGCTGCCCCTTTATGTCGTGGATAATAATGTCGCGCAGGTCGTATTGATGCTCAAGCTCCGCATAGTATTCCGTGTTCAGTTCCTGACGCTGTTCTTCGAGAAGCGATTCGGTTGAGTTTGTGATTTTGCAGACTAACTTTCTGTGCGCAAGGCAGACGGCGGATATCGCCAACGGCAGAACGACCGATATCAGCGTCAAAATCAGATTGCTCCCCGGGAAAAATGCGAAGCCTGCAATCATTGCGGCGCAGACCAGCGAGAGCAGGGACATCAGTAAGGAATAGGCAATCATATTGTCGTTATGCCTTGATACGGCATAAGCGAATGTAAAATACAGCGCGCTCGCCGATATGCCAAGCAATATCATTCCGTTCCCGGGCGGCTCATGGCCGATAATTTTCGGCAGACCGAACATTATTATAAATGCCGACATCGCGGCAAGAACTTCGAGCAGTAAGCAATGGATCAGCGTCTGCTTTATTCCTGCACGGTATATTATGAGCGCGGCGCAGAGATTGCTGATAAAGAGCAGGGCTATGTTGAGCGCGGCAAGCCCCGCGAAGCTTACGGCGAATTGTACGGCAGCAGCCGCCGCAAAGAATCCACAGACTGCGGCAATCGGACATTTTGTTTCAAACCGCCTTGAAAAATAGCAGTACGCGGCAAATTGTCCGAAAGCGCAGGCAATCAATTTACACACAGTGTCCATCATATACCTCCCGCAAAGTTAAAAAATGCCTTTCTGAAGGCGGGGTATTTGCGCTGGGACATATATACGCTTACCGTTTCGCCGTCGCCTTTTCTGAGCGTGACGCTGTCTTTTGAAAAGTCGATGACGTTTTGCAGATTGACTATGTAGCTCGCGTGGGAATAGACAAAGCAGTCCGGCTGACCGGTTTTGGCTATCCAGTCTTTTAGTCTGACTCCCGTCGCATATTCGGCGTCTTTTGTCACGAGAAGTGCGCCGTAGCGCCTGTTTTCAATATAGAGAATGTCTTTTGTCTTTATCTTCTTGACTATGTCGTGAGTCTCGAGAATTATCGTCTTGCTCAGCGTGCGGTATTCCTGAACGGCGTCAAAGAGGTTCTTGCTGAAGCGGTTGACATCGACGGGCTTCGAGAGATATCTGAAAACATGGATGCGCATCGCGTCGTCGAGATATCGCTGGAACGAGGTCAGAACGATGATGAGTACATCCGGGTTCTGCTTCTTGAGCTCGACCGCGAGTTCGAGTCCGCTCATTTCGGGCATCTCGATATCAATGAAAGCAATGTCATATTTGTGCTTGTTTTCGAGAATAAATTTTCCCGATTGGCGGCAGTCTATATTGAAGCTGACAGTGTTCACTTTTTCCCATGCGCACAGCAGCTTTTTTACTTGTTCAACTATTTCCGCGCTGTCATCGCAGACAAGTATATCTATCAAAAGAATCACGCTCCCGCAAATATTATACCACATTTTGTCGAAAAAGCAAACAGAAAAACAAAAAATGTCATCAGCGATTATTTTTTACTGTTTGCCGGTCACCGCCTGAATTGAGTTTTGCGACCTCGGCAAATTAAACTCACGAAAAACATCGTTTTCGCCCAAAATCGCATCACTTTTGCAAAAATTCACACTTCCGGCGGCAATTGCGCTAAAATAGTGTTGACCTCTGAAAAGAGCGTGAATGTGAAATCTATCTCCTACATAACTCCTATATAAAAGAAAGCAGGCAGGGCACACGCCTTGTCTGCTTTCTTTATTTACAATAACAGTGTATGGGCATAAAAAATATTTCAACCGACTGCGCAGGTATTTTCTTACAACTCTGCACCGCGGCGGACTTATAAGGTATGTTCTTACACTTTTTTTACTGTGTTATTATGCCGTACAAAAAAATGTTCTTTTGGCACTGATAATTATACGCAACAATCTGTCAAAATATGTCGCATGTTTGCTGTATAGAAAAATAGCTGTTCAAAATATATCGTTTTTGCCCATTTTTACATCACTTTTTGAAAAATCAACACTTTTTGCTTGCATTGCGTTAAAATTATGGCGTACTCAAGCGAAGTACATAAATGAAGCCAACTACCTCCTATACTCCTATACGGCGGGAAGCGGGCGGATCTTCCGTCTGCTGCCTGACCGCCGGCAGCGCGGAGGCATGCGGCAGGCTGCGGCAAACCGCACCTGCAGATAAATTCAAGGGACGGATAATAATGCTAAAAGAATATGACGGACTTCCGGATATCGGCTCACGCTATGTGCTCGAATGCCGATGCAAGAAAATCGGAGATGACGGCAGGGAGATAGGCGCCTGCGAGGACACCGTCAACCCCGTCAGCGGATTTATTTATGCCGAGAATGAAGAACAGGCTGTCAACTATGGCATAGACTTCATCATGAAGTATGCGGGAGATAACCTCTTGCTCGAGGATAACAGCATTCTCCTGCTCGACGATAACCGCCCGATGGATCTGTACTATGACTTTTCGGCAGTCGAGGTCGGATGATTTCGACTGCCGGGCGAGAATAAGCAGAAAGTAATGCTTCGCTGATTTCACCATCCACGCAAAACGCAGAAACCCCAACCTGCGTTTTGGAATTTCCATATTATCTTTTTTATCTCCACTTCCTCAATGATACGGGCGCCGTGATCCACCAGAGTCACGGCGCCTGTATCTATTTTATTTTCAGCAGTCGCAGGTCTTGGTGCGCTGGACTGTTCCTGTCGCGTGGTGCGGCGGAGCGTATACGGAATATACCTTGAGCGGGATGCTTCCGCTGTTTGTTATATTGTGCCAGGTTCCGGCGGGGATGAGGCAGGCGTCGCCGCCGTTTGCCCTCTGACCGTCGCACATGGAACATTTCGTCGCGCCGAAGCTTATTGTCGCGCAGCCCTGCACGATGCAGACGAGCTGATCTGTGTCCTCGTGGATCTCCGCGCCGATGTCGCAGTTTGTGGGTATACACATCAGCGTTACCTGCAGATGCTCGCCCGTCCATGCCTCTTTTCGGAAATTTGTGTTCTCTTTCGTCTCGCGGTCAATGTCCATGACTGTCGGCTGTCCGCCGCAGCCGCAGCGGTTTTGATTGTTGTTCATTTGGCACCTCCAAAGTTTTTTCGGTATATTCTATGCGCCGAAGTTCATTTGCGATACTGTTTTTCTTGAAACGCGGTCGCAGATGCCGTATAATTATTTTGTATACAGCCGAAGTTTTCGGTCGGATTCGTCCGTTGATTTTTATGAAACAGTTTTCGGAGGTGCGGTATGTACAGGCTCTTTATCGTTGAGGACGACCCGGGGATAGCGAACGCCGTCGCGGCGCAGGCGCAGGCATGGAATCTACAGACGCATATCGTGCAGAATTTCAGCAATGTCATGCACGAGTTCGCCGAGTTTTCGCCGCATATAGTCCTGCTCGATATCATGCTGCCGTTCTTTGACGGCTATCACTGGTGCAGTGAGATTCGCCGCGTCTCAAAGGTGCCGATAATCTTCGTCTCATCGGCGTCGGATAATATGAACATCGTCATGGCGATGAACCTCGGCGCGGATGATTTTATCTCGAAGCCGTTTGACGGCAGCGTCCTCATGGCGAAAATCCAGGCTCTTCTGCGCCGTACTTACGATTTCGGCGCCAATGTCCCGGTGCTCGAGCATCGCGGCGCATTGCTCGATACGGGTGAAAATTCGCTCGTTTTCGGCGACGAAAAGATAACGCTGACAAAAAATGAATATCGCATTCTGCTCTGCCTGATGGAAAATAAAGGCAAGGTGGTCAGCCGCGAAAAGCTGATGGAACGCCTTTGGGAGACGGATTCGTTCGTCGATGAAAATACACTCACCGTCAATGTCAACCGCCTTAGAAAGAAGCTTGACGCGGCGGGGCTCAAGGATTTTATCGCCACAAAGTTCGGCGTCGGATATATAATAGCTTGATTTTCGGAGGGGTTATGAGCTTTTTCAAGGGTTATGTCAAGGAGCGGTGGAGGCGGCTTTTTCTGCTTCTGCTTTTCGTCTGCATATTCGCGGTTTCGTTTTGGTTCTACCGTCTGCCCGTGCGCGCGGTCATATATCCGTGCGCCCTGTGCCTGCTTTTCGGCGCGGTGTTCGCCGCCTATGATATTACAAAAGCGTATCGCCGCCACAAGTTTTTTGAAGAGCTTCACCGCAGAAATACCGAATTAATATCTGCTTTGCCCGAGCCGGGGGGGATAGTCGATTCCGACTATCAGCAGCTGATATCCGTGCTCAAAGAAAAAATAGCGGAGATAACGGCGCAGACGGACAGCCGCATACGCGACACCGTCGATTACTACACCGTCTGGGCGCACCAGATAAAAACGCCGATAGCGGCGATGCGACTGACTCTTCAGAAAGAGGATGTGCCCGAAGCGCGCAGACTCGCATCCGAACTGTCGCGGATAGAGCAGTATGTCGAGATGGTGCTCGTCTTTGTGCGTCTCGGCTCGGATTACAGCGACTATGTTTTTAGGGAGCAGGATATAGACGGCATAATAAAAGGCTCGGTGAAGAAGTTCGCCCCCGAGTTCATTGACCGCAGGATACGCCTCGAATATGACAGCGTCGATATTCAAGCCGTTACGGACGAAAAATGGTTCGCGTTTGTCATCGAGCAGCTGCTTTCAAATGCGCTCAAATATACCCGCGAGGGGAGCATAAAGATTTATTCCGAGGGAAAAGTCCTTTGTATCAAAGACACCGGAATAGGCATCGCGCCGGAGGATCTGCCGCGCGTGTTTGACAAAGGCTATACCGGCTGCAACGGCAGAACCGATCGCCGTGCGAGCGGGCTCGGGCTTTATCTCTGCCGCCGCATATGCCAAAACCTCGGTATTGATATCTCGATTTCTTCAACAGTGGGCGAGGGGACAACGGTTCGCCTCGATCTCGGGCAGTATAAACTGGGAAAAGAATAACTTCTTACAAAACCGTAAGATTTGAAAGGGGAAATGTAAGCCTTTTCTATGGAGGCGCATTTCCCTTTTCGGCTATAATAGAGCCACAAAATGACAGGAGGTCAACTACAGTGAGTATTTTGGAAGTCAACGGACTCAAAAAAGTCTACTCAACCCGTCTCGGCGGCAACAAGGTCGAGGCTCTTAAAAATGTTAACTTCAGCGTGTCGGAGGGCGAGTATGTCGCTATAATGGGCGAATCCGGCTCCGGCAAGACCACTCTGCTCAATATTCTTGCGGCTCTTGACAGACCCACTTCCGGCAGCGTTATGATCGACGGCAGGGATCTTTCAAAGATAAAGGATTCGGCTGTCTGCGCTTTCCGCAGAGACAACCTCGGCTTCGTGTTCCAGGATTTCAATCTTCTCGATACTTTCACGGTCGAAGATAATATCTATCTTCCACTCGTCCTCGCGAGCAAGAGCTACGATGAGATGCATTCCCGCCTCGAGCCGATAGCAAAGCGCCTAGGCATAACGGAACTGCTCAAGAAATATCCCTATGAGATATCCGGCGGCCAGAAGCAGAGGGCGGCTGTCGCCCGCGCGCTGATAACCGAGCCGCGCATGATTCTCGCCGATGAGCCGACCGGCGCGCTCGATTCAAAGTCCACCGATGAACTGCTGCGCCTGTTCACCGAGGTCAATGCCCTCGGTCAGACTATTCTTATGGTCACGCACTCCGTCAAGGCGGCTTCCTCCGCAAAGCGCGTGCTTTTCATAAAGGACGGCGAGGTGTTCCATCAGATCTATCGCGGCGCCGATACCGACAGCCAGCTCTATCAGAAGATATCCGAGACCCTGACTCTGCTTGCGACAGGCGGTGAGCGCAAATGAAAAAGTTTTTCTATCCGCGCCTCGCGTTTGACGGGATAAGGAAGAACAAGCGCCTCTATCTGCCGTATATCTTGACGCAGATAGGCATGATAATGATGTATTATATCGTTATTTTCCTGCGCTACGGCGAGTCGCTCAAGGGCACGTTCGGCGAGGGTACGGTCAACATCGTGCTCATGCTCGGCGGCTGGGTCATCGCCATATTCGCCTGCATCTTTCTTTTCTATACAAATTCGTTTCTTATCCGACGCAGGAAGAAAGAGTTCGGACTCTATAACATCCTCGGCATGGACAAAAAGAATATCAGCATCCTGCTCTTTTGGGAGAGCCTGATAACTTCTGCCATATCGCTCTTCTGCGGTCTTGTGCTCGGTGTCGCGCTCTCGAAGCTCGCCGAACTCGGACTCGTCAAGGCGATAGGCGGCACTGATATCAGCTATGTTTTCCATGTCTCTCCGACTGCAATATTGCTGACTGTCGGCGTTTTCGCCGTTATCTTCCTGCTCCTCTTTATCAACTCCGTGCGCCAGATAATGGGCGCGAGTGCGGTAACTTTAATCAGGAGCGAAAACCTCGGCGAGAAGCCGCCGAAAGCTAACCCGCTTCTCGGCATCATCGGCGCAGTTTTGCTCATCGGCGCATATATTACCGCCGTTGTGATAACAGAGCCCCTGAGCGCGATACTTGTGTTTTTCATCGCGGTCATAATGGTCATCATCGGCACTTATCTTCTGATGATATTCGGCTCGGTGCTTCTCTGCCGCTTCCTGCAAAAGCGCAAGACCTATTATTATAAGCCGAATCATTTCATCTCCGTCTCTTCAATGACCTACAGAATGAAGAGAAACGGCGCGGGACTAGCGTCCGTCTGCGTGCTCGCAACAATGGTGCTCGTCATGATATCCTCGACCACCTGCCTGCTCTTCGGCACTGAGGACAGCGTCAACACCCGCTATCCGCGCGATATCGTGCTCTCGACAGGCTTTGATACTATCGACGGACTCGATGACGGCAATATCGAAAAAGTCGCCGCAGGCGTCGATTCCCTTGCCGCTTCGCATAAGGCGAACGCCTCAAATTTTGCGTCCTACAGATCCGTTGTGACTGTCGGCACGATTTCCGACGGCGGCAAGCTGATCGCAGGCGGCACGGGCGTAACAATCGGTTCAAACTCGAATGCGTATATCTGCTTCGATGTCGTGCCGATAGAGGACTACAACGCCGTCATGGGCACGAACGAAACCCTCGCGCCCGATGAGGTCATAGTCTATGGCTACAGAATGAAGTATAAATATGACACCGTGACTCTCGGCGACGGCAAGACCTACAAGGTCAAAAAGACAGCCGACAGCTTCCTCATTGACGGCGACTCCGCCGTAAATATTGCGTCCTCGATATATATTTTCGTGCCCGACTTCAAAAGTGCAGCCACGGATTTTGCAAAGCCCGAAAACCACAACGGGGTGCGCACCGTCAACTATAAGTATTTCAGATTTTTCGATACCGATCTCGATACCGCCGGCGAGAGAGCGCTGTGCAATGACTATATCGACGCGACAAAACCGGTAATGTCGTCTTACGGCAATATGATGACATTCTCGATAGACAGCCGCAATGCCGGCAGGGATGATTATTATTCTGCCTTCGGCTCGCTGTTCTATCTCGGCGTCATGCTCTCGGTCGTGTTCATCTTCGCGGCTGTGCTGATAATCTACTATAAGCAGGTCTCTGAGGGCTACGAAGATCAGTCGCGCTTTGAGATAATGCAGAAGGTCGGCATGACGAAGAAAGAGATAAGAAAGAGCATTAATTCCCAGCTGCTCACGGTATTCTTCCTGCCTCTTGCGGGAGCGGGTCTGCATATGATATTTGCGTCCATAATAATCCGCAGAATATTGCTCGCATTTAACTTCAACAACCCCGTCCTCTTCGCCGTGACAACTCTTGTGTGCTTCGTTGTGTTCGCGCTGTTCTATACTCTTATTTACCGCGTCACCTCCAACGCCTATTATAAGATAGTCAGCGGCGCAAAGGAGAGAGAATAATGAAGAGAGCAGCGGCTGTTCTGCTGACTCTTGCTCTAATGCTCTCGCTCACGGCGTGCATGAGCCGCGGCAGTATGCAGCTCAAACGCGCGGACAGATACTTTGACGATCTGCGCGGCGCGTTCAAAATGTCCGATGTCACGAACAGCGCCAGGCTCATCGGTAAACGCGAGAACAACGGCAGGGACTGGTTCACCGGCAGCTACACCGCGCAGTGTGAGAACGAGACCGGACGCGATACCGTGTTCGGCGGCGCGTCGGCGCGCGACAAGCTGATAAAAGTGAAAGCTTATATCAAAACCGAGTCCGGCAGCGCGGTCATCCGCCTGAGAATGAACGGAAAAGTGCTCGAATATACGCCCGACGCCGACGGCAGATTCGAACATGAGTTCAATTTCCAAAACGGCGGCAACTACATCATGATAGACTTCGACCGCTTCACCGGAACAGTTCAGATGACAGCAGAATATGTATAACAAAAACGGCAGGAACCGTAAAAAAGTTCCTGCCGTTTTGAATTGTTAAAAATTTAAATATTCTTTGCTGAAGTGTGATAAAAATCTACATTATCATGATAGACTTCGACCGTTTTCGTTTGTCAATATCCCCAAATGTCTGGGCTTTCAATTGTGCAGATTACAAGAAATTTTTAAAATATATACAAAAAGATGCGATAAAACAAGTGAATATGTTGCAATATTGCTAATATAATGCTATGATTAGAAAAAACAAGCAGGAGGGTAAAGATGTATAACACAGAAAATCCGTACAAAAGCGCGGGGGAGTATCTAAAAGCGCCGCTGTTTGAAAAATATCAGCTCAGACGCGCCGCGGTCAAGACCTCGACCGCGCTGTTCCCGTTCATGCTCTTCGCCGCGATATTCGCGTTTATAATACTTATTCTCGGAAAAGTTTTTCCGTCCCTGCTCGATGGACTCTATTGGGTCTCGTATATGTCCGTCCAGCTTTTCGGCATAGGTATGTCGATATGTATGGCGTATTACGCGGGCGGATTTTTCTCCGCGCTTGTCTCGGGCGTTCTCGCCGGATATTTCGGTCTCTTCTGCACCCAGGTCGCGGGCGTTGAAACAGTGGGCGGCTCGTCTGTTATCGGCTTCATGGGCTATTATGTGATAGCTCTGCTGAGTACAGTGTGCGTGACCTTCCTGCACAAAGTCTGTGTCGTCGTTATAGAATGGGCGTTCGGTCTGCTGTTGAAGCTTGCCCATTCAAAGATAAAAGACGAAGCAAAGCGCGAGGAGCTGATATGCACATTCCGCCCGCAGCTCAAAAATATGACTCTGCTCGGCGATTCGCTCGTTGTTATCGGGCTCTCTGCGTTCGCGGTGTTCTTCGTTATGAACTATGCCTACGCTCTGCCGATGACCCTGCTTGCGCATAAGCTCGCCGGAATAGTCGCCTCTTCGGCAAATATCATTCTCAAGGGCGCCGTGATAGGCTTTTCGCTCGGCTTCGATGTCGGCGGTCCGCTCTCGCTCGCGGTGTTCGACGAGATATTCAAGGGCGTGCTGGCGGGCTCAATGGAGAGCGCAAGGCTGCTCACCGTGTTCTCCGCGGCGATGATAACCCCGTCGTGGATATGTATGATATATCTCTTCGTCGGCAAGAAATTCAAATCCTGGCCGATGGTTGTCTATGATGAAAACCTGCTCAACACGGGCTTCATTAACGAGGTGTTTCAGAATGTCAGACTCATGGCGATGTCGCCGATGGTCTATTGCGTCAGAGAACCGCAGACAACGCCTTTCGCGCTCATCGGCGGAACAATGCTCACAGGCGTGCTCGCCGCGGCGTTCGGCATCTGCAACGAGTCGTTCCTGACTGACTACGCCCGGAAATACGGGCTTCTCCGCACTTCCACAATCGTCGTTACCGATAAATACGACGCATTTGCGGGGCTGCTGCCTCCGCTCTATGCCGGCGGGGGAGCGAAAGTTATTCTGCTCTCGTTCGCGGCGACGCTCGTCGGTTCGCTGCTCGGCGTGGGGATTGTAGTCCTGCTCAAGAAAGCGCGCTATTCAAAGCAGGAGAAGCGCGGCGATGATCTCTTCCTTGCATACGGCTATGAGTTCACTCAGCAGGAGTGGAATGAGACATATAAGAAAAAGTCGAAGCTCGAACAGAAATTAGGTCTCGCGGGCGATATAGAAGAAAACGAGCCGGAGCTCGACCCGGCGGAATAAAACAAAACCGGGGTTGGCGAAATATCAATCCCGGTTCTTTTTGTCTCTTATTCTTTTACATATCTGTCGAATGTGAAAATATATCCGTTGCTCTCCTGCGCGTCGGCGCGCGACAAGCTGATAAAAGTGAAAGCTTATATCAAAACCGAGTC
>OGOB01000576.1_pt1 | contig 17911 bp, 17 predicted proteins | sample 1573611 | NCBI WGS metagenome assembly OGOB01 (sample SAMEA2582016, study PRJEB24529) | metagenome | biome: Human gut stool | place: China | collected 2011 | reverse complement strand
GAACACGCCATAAAGTCACGCACGGACGACGTGGTGGACTTCAAGCAGATGGGCATCGACCACATTTTCATTGATGAATCGCATTATCAGAACTTTTATAAGTTTCCTATTAAATTACTTAATTATTTAGTAATCATTTATTTTGCACCATAAACAGTTCTGATTATATTACGTCTATAATTGTAATAACTTTCAAACAAAATGCGATTATGGACATATTTAATCTAAATGAAAAAATCAAGGAGCTTGTTTCTTATTTACAAGACACTGGTTATTCAGCCATGTACATAGACTATGTGAAGAAAATGGCTGAGTGGCTATCAGGAAATGCTAACCATTACAAATGGCAGAGTCTCGCCGACGTTGAACCGACACTAAAAGAATTGTGGTCCAACAAGTATACTTATAGGAACAAGGTACGCCTGTTACGTATAATCTGCCAATATATCGAGGATGGATTATTACCCGATGGTCGTAAACACTACAGTAAACCGCACCACTACGAGTTGCTCAGCGCAGAATACAAAGATGTAACAGACATGGCTTTCAATATGGTAGGCAGATGTTGCAAATTTTCAACAAATGTGAAGTATGCACTATCTTCGTTCTTCTTCCGGCTACAGGAAATGGGGGTGTACTCATTAGAGTCAATAACAGAAAATGCAGTATTGGAAGTGTTTTCCAAAGACGGAAAACCGAATATGGGTCATTCACTCAAATATTCGGTGGAATATGGACTGAAAGCCTGTTTGCCCCACTATGGCAAGTCCGTTGAACGTATAATCGCATATCTGCCAGCCATACCCAACATGCGGAAGAACATTCAATACCTTACGGAGCAAGAACTTACTGCTATCAGGTATACTTTAGAACATGATGACACAATCTCCCTACAGGACAAAGCTATCATAACCTTGGCCATGTATACGGGATTGCGTGGGTGTGATATCTCTGCACTCACGCTTAACAGTTTCGATTGGGAACACGACCTGATAAAAATCACTCAGGTAAAGACTGGACAGCCACTGACATTGCCACTCCGTGCCGTGGTAGGAAACGCTGTATTTGATTACCTGCTCAAAGAACGTCCCCGAAGTTCGGAACCATATGTTTTTCTCACAATACACGTGCCATACAGAAGGCTTCATACAAGCAATCTCGATGCCATATGTTCAAAAGTCATGTGCAAAGCAGGAATAAGACAAGGTAGAAATGAGAGAAAGAGCCTGCACCTGTTCCGACATAATGTGGCGACGACTCTGTTACAAGGTGGTGTGCAGCAAGCTGTCATAAGTGCCACCCTCGGTCATGCGTCCCCAGATTCTATTGACCGTTACCTTAGTGCGGAATTCAAGAGGTTGAAGGAATGTTCATTGAGCATAGAACACTTTCCCATTGGAAAGGGGGTGTTTAACGTATGAAAACGATTTCGTTCCTTTCTGATGCGATAGAAAGATATGTGAAATACCGCAACGCTTCCGGACGTGACAGCTATAGTTATGTCAAGAACATAATACTATTTGATCATTTTTGTGCGAGGGAATATCCCGAACAGACTGAGCTATCCCAAGAAATCGTGGACAGATGGTGCAAGCAACGTTCATCTGAATGTACAAACTCTTGTTTATCACGTGTCTATCCTATTTTGAACTTCATCAAATACATGAACAAGCGTGGAATGGCGAAGCTTGAATTGCCACAAGTGCCAAGGTCTGTACCGAAGACTTACACACCGCATCATTTCACACACGAAGAATTGAAGCGCTTCTTCGACGCTTGCGACAACACGAGGCCAAGGCGTGGCAGATCCGCTACCATCCAACACATGACACTGCCGGTATTCTTCCGCTTACTATACAGTTCAGGAATGAGGACAACCGAAGCCATCCTGCTGGAACGCGATGACGTAAACCTTGAAAATGGCGTGGTTTCCATCAAGCGAGGCAAGGGGTATGACCAACATTATGTAGTTCTTCATGATACAATGCTGGATCTGATGCGTACTTATGACGGAAGAATAGATGAGTTGGTTCCGCACCGTAGGGTGTTTTTTCCGACACCGGATGACAAGCCGCATCCTCCTGTATGGGTGACATATCACTTCCGGGTGCTGTGGCAAAGTTGTAATTCATCCCACGCAATTCCATACGAACTAAGGCACAACTACGCTGTAGAGAATATTAACAGATGGACGCACCAAGGATTTTCCGTTCACGGCAAGTTGCTGGCCCTAAGCAAGAGCATGGGGCACAGACAAATAGAAAGCACGTTGGCTTATTACTCCTTGACTCCAGCGATTTCTGATATAATGGAATATACAGAGAATCAATTATTAAAATTAAAGACAGATGAAAAAGAAGATTAATCCGCAAGCAATGCAGATAGCAGATTATCTGCATGACTGGCTTGAACACTATGTTCCTTCAATCAAGGCATGCAGTCCTCACACAAAGAGAAATTATAAAGTTTCCATAAAACTCTATGTAGAATTCCTCAGAGTCATAAAAGGTACTACACCAGAAACATTTTGCGCAGAATGTTTCTGTATGGAATATCTAATGGAGTGGATCATTTGGTTAAAGAAAAATAGGGGTTGTAGCCCAGCAACATGTAATGTAAGATTGTCAGCCTTGCGTGTTTTTCTAAAATATTTGTCGTTTAGAGATATATCCTATATGTCTGTTTTCTTACAAGCGGAAAATGTTCCAAATGAGAAAAACTCTAAAAGAAAGGTTATCGGGCTCAGTAAACAGGCTGTTGATGTATTGTTGTCCATGCCTAATCAAGGGAGTACTATAGGCTTTCGTGATTACACTCTGATGCTTCTCTTATATTCCACCGCTATTCGCATCAATGAGCTTCTGACTCTGAAAATTGGCAATATTGTTATAGACTGTGTAAAACCTCACATAATAGTCATTGGCAAAGGAAGAAAGAAACGTCCGATTCCTCTTTTGGCCAAGCCAGCACAATGCTTGAAAAGGTATCTTATCAAATACCATCCGAAACAGAATGATGCAAATGCATTACTTTTCTGTTCTAAGAGCAAAGGCATATATGTCCCGATGTCCCCTGAAAACGTGAACAAGATGCTGAAAAAATATGCCACAATAGCTCATGAAAGGTGCAAAGATGTTCCTGTGGATTTACATGCCCATCAATTTAGACATGCCAAAGCTTCACACTGGCTTGAAAACGGAATGAACATAGCCCAAATCTCATACTTACTTGGACACGAAAGTATTCAAACCACAATGGTATATCTTGATATAACTACAAAACAAGAAGAAAAAGCTTTGGAAACCCTTGAAGGCGAAAATCAAAAGAAAATGAGAAAAAAGTGGAAGACAGAGGAAGGAAAAGCAAATCTTGAAATACTTTTAGGGCTTACAAAAACAAATTGAGTAGGAGAAATTTTACTTCTTCGTTTTCCTCTTACCCGATTAAGATATACAAGTACTGTTTGGTATATTATATAAACTTCCAGCAAGGTATTATACCTGCTGGAAGTTATGTTATAGTTGCCAATTAAGGACAGAGTCTAAAGGATGCTGAGATTGATATGCGGAAAATAATTTCCTCTCATTTATAAGCGTTGATTCATCTCGTTTTAACACATTAGAAATAAAGTTATTCAACGATTTTGTACCTCTTAGAATTGGAACGATTTGAAGATACTCGGGTAAGACTGATTGTGATATTTCTTTTAATGTTAACCCTACAACAGTTGTTCTATCATATCCATATCCGACTTCCCAAGGAATCCATTTTGAATCCAATGCATTTTGGGATAAAAGACATAACATATGCGTGCTGTTTCTGATACCTGTTTTAATTGCACTTACAACCGAGTAAGGTTTCGTTCTGTCTATTTTTGTATCATATTCATCAAAATAGACATCAATACCAGAAGTAATAAAATAGTCTGCTATTTTTTTAGCAGTGTCCGAATCTCTTTTTTGGTGACTTATGAATATACATAAGCCACTTCTTTGTGCAATGGAATTTTCGGTTAAATAAAATCTATTTAATGCCATAATCTATTATTCTACTTATCCATTTTTTTTACGCATTGGTCTTGATAAATCATAAGTGCAAGTGGCACGACTATTATATGCATTATCAATCATCTGTCTCAAAATATCAGGTGTTAGTTTATCCCAATTGATTACAGATATAAAGGCGTTGGGTTCGAGCAAATTATCAATGATGCGTTCCGGTAAGTATGGATAACGCCTATGATACTCTTCTCGGCTATCAATAGACATCCATTGTGTCGTTTCTGGGTAAAATGTTTTCTCACTACTATGAGCGCATGTATAATATTCGCTTTTAACAGATGGTAGTAATATCACAACAATACCGGACTTCTTATTCACTGTACCATCATACATACTTGAATATAATTCCCAATCAATATGTTTACGATTTTTTGTTTCAGTTCCTACAAGTAAAATTGTTACAGTTGTATCCTTCAAATGCTCGTCGCGTATATATTCGCGTATCTTTTGGTCGTTCCAATCTTCTGGAATCTCGCCCATGTCAACAGAGCCATCAATGAATACTTTATTTTTTTCACCCCAACTAACCAAACCTTCTTTATATTTCTGGTCATTGGCATGATGAAAACTTACAAATACTTTATGCATAATTTTATATTAATTGCTAAAAACTTTATTAATACCCTTGAGAACCAATGATATTATCTCGGGAATATTAATAGAGTTGAATAAAATTTCATTTTCATCTTTATCAAGTCCATTTCTAAGAACCTGATAATCCTTATTTTCGAATATCTTCAGTTCATCATAATTTATCGTTGGCAGACAACTCATTTGGCAATATTCAATTAAATTTTTATAATCCTCATTGGTTTTTGCTTCTTCAAATAGTTTTTCTGCCGTAGTTTCACCTTTCATTAGTTTCACTATTTGTGCAGAAGCCCCACCAAATCCTCCTAATAAATAAATTGGATGTTTTTTCTGTATAGCACAAATCGCCTCTTCAAATATTCCGGCCATACGCCCCTTAAAATTGACAATTCTGCCACCCAAAATGATACGTGCATTAACATTCTCTTCCATCTCTTTACGCATAATAGATAAAGAATTTGCCCAAAGAAACATTTTGCTTGGCGTAGTTGGCTCAAAGAACTTCCCCTTATCATCCTCACCTACACCTTGGGGTATTTCTGTTTTTACTATTTCCACGCGGTTGTATTTAAATTCAGCGATATCAGATTTTGAGAGTCTATTAAATATAGGCCAAGCAAAATAATTTGTAAAATAGATTGTACCGGGAGCAGACTTTTCTTTTATGCCATACTGACATGAAAGTTCGCATAAGAGTTTTGTGAATCCACCAATTCTAAGATCACCTCCATATACCAATTTAGATCCAGTAACAAGCAGATGACGAGCTATTTCAACAGATAAATCATCAAACATAGCTTTGCCAATCCCCTTAGTTATAGCTTCCGGAGTTTCCGAAATAGAAATTGCAATTTTCTTATCCTGCATTTTATTCATATTTGAATATAATTGACTCGGAGTAACAAAACTTGTAATCCTACCATTTTTATTCAAAACCTCCAACTCTTCACGACCTAACGGTGGTTCAGGATAGAGTATTGATTTTATATTATCTTCAATATTAATTAAATTTATTAATTCCGGAGGAACAGGAAGAATAGAGGTGTTTTGCAAATCGCACTTCATTACCAATTGCTCAAGATATTCTTTCTCATAATATTGGTCTAAGGCAGTACGTAGAAGCAAGATAATTACGTCATCCCATTTGCCATTAAATCTAATCTTTGGCATATTGCCCAAATACGGGAATGTTCGAGAGGAAACTCCATTCAATACATTTACTAATATTGAAGGTACATTATTTTTCTTACCAGAGATAGCTTCAATTCGACACCATTCTCTCTCTGAATATGTATCAGATTCTATGATAACTAATAAGGATGAAGCTATACCTGATTGAATTTGTTGGGCAAATTGATGGCCATCCAGAATATCATTAACATCAAAGAAAGAATCGAGTTTAGTATCTGAATGCAAATAATCTCTTAAAGAAATTGCCGTAGATTCACCTAAATGATCTTTATCCTTTTTAGAATGGCTAATGAATAATTTTAGCTTTTGCCCAACTTTATAAGACTTTAAATAGCGTAAAATGTTATCATAAAGTCTTATTTGGAATTCATGCCAATCAGTTTCAATATTCTCATTTTTCAAACAAATAAACTGTTCTTCTTGAAGAAGTGGATTTATATCGAAAGCATACTTGGATAGTTTGACGGCAAATATTTTTAGTGCCCCATTGGCTTGTTTTACTAATAATTCTTTTATATACTCATTCCATATAGTATTACAATACATATTGTCATCAACCAATAATATTGCAATAGTTTTATTACTGAAGTTTATATCTATTGGGGTAATTTGATTGGCCATATCTGTTCGAAAGAACACTGGTATATCAAGACCATCTTCAAAAGGCCTACTTGAGTTACGACACAGAAGATGGTAAATTTTCTCATATGTTTCGCCACCTTTAGTATTATCCTTGTCATACAAGACATATACAGAAAGAGGTGTTTTAAAATTGGAACTCATAAAAAATAGAAGTAATTTATACTTAAGTTGGAGTTTTAACAAATATTAAATACAGTATGTAATGGAATTGTTCATTATATTATGGGTGGTTAAACTCATGTATTATGAAAATACCATACACTATCAGATGCAAAGATACAATAAAAAAGGAGAATTACCTCATATTCCTGATGCTAAATATGGTTATGTTATGTAAAGTTGATTAATTAGCAGTAAATGTCATTGCTGTATAAACTTAAAACTATATACCAACATAACATCTTCTAAAAAATGCTAAGTAATAAAGAATTGACAATTTGATATGACCAATATTGCTGGAATGGGAGTTACACAACGTTCTGTAGAATTGGTACAGAGATCAACAGTCAAGAATGTGGTAAACAGAATATATTCTATACCCTGCATATTACAATCGTAAAAATAATCAGAACTTATATTTATAAAAAATGCTGAAATTCAATACATTTAGAATATCAAACAAAAAAATAAGAAAATTCTGATAATGGCTCTCGTCCACAAACAAGTGGTCAATGCCCATCATGCGGAAGTCCACCACATCATCGGTGCGCTGCTCTATGCTATAGGCTATCTTCTGCAACTTCACCTCCAGGTTCTGCTTCCGCTTTTCCAAGCCTTTGAGCATTCCCCTCGACACGTCCTTGCCCTGCGTACGTATTACCTCCAAGTTTTCCTCCACGGTATCAAGCTCAGCCTGCAATATCTGCCGCTGGAGTTCTGGCGATTGCGGTATCTTCCCGAACTGGTCATGCGACATGATTACACAGTCATAGTCGTTGTTCTTGATGTTGTTGAAGAAACTGACACGGTTCTTGGTGGAAAAATCCTTCTCCGAGGCATAGAGTATCCTCGCATGGGGATAAGCTGTCTGATAGGTGGCAGCTATCTCCGCGACATTGGCTTTCAGCCCGATAATCATCGGCTTGTGAGCCATACCGAGGCGTTTCATCTCATGCGCAGCCATGCACATGATGAGGGTTTTGCCTGTACCTACGGCGTGGTCACATATCCCGCCGCCGTTCTGCAAAAGCATCCAAACACAGTCCTTCTGACTTGGATACACACTCTTGATGCCATACTTTCCGCCAAGGGCTTTCAAGTCCAAGCCGGGGAAGGTCTGGTGAGAACCGTCATACTTCGGACGCACGAAGCAGTTGAACTTCCGGTTGTACATTGTGGTCAAGCGTTCCTTAAAGGAGTCAGACTGCTCCTCCAGCCATTCAGTGAACCCGTTGCGGATTTCGTCAATCTTGGCATTGGCAAGCTGTATGCCCTCGCTGTCACGCACCTTGATGTCGTTGCCGTGTTCATCCTCACCGATGCTCTTCATCATGTCGGGACAAGTGTTGTGCAGGGCATGTTTCAGAAGACTCATGCCGTCATAGTGGCGGTAATATCCCTTCACCATATACTCATCCGTGATGGCCATGGTCTTCATACTGCATTTTGCCGAATATTCGTCCATGCTGTCGGAATAGACGATGCTGACCTGTGTATTGAAGAGGTGGCTCATGTAAGCGGAATACACACCTGTAGGTATCCAACGCTCACCGAAGTTGAAGTCCAGGTCCTCAAAGGCTATCGGTTCGGGAATGCTTGCCTTCAAGGCTTCCAACGACTCCCTCACGATTGCATGGTCGGGATTTTCCTTCAGCCATTCTTCTATACGCTCCGCTTTCTCTATGACATTGCCAGCAATGAAGCGGTCGGCTATCTCGTAGCCGTCTATGAGCGGATTGTAATAGATGCGTCCTTTAAGCGCTTCCGTCAGTTCCTGTTCCGGCATATCCGATAATTCAGTCATATACGGCAAGTCGATACGGCCGAACTTGTTGAGCGAGGCGGTGAGCGCTTCCTCTGGAGAATCGACATGACTGACCTCGTCAAGCGAAAAAGAGACCGGGTGGTCGAAGATGTCTGACTTTGTGAACTGTCCGTTTTCCACCCGTTCCAATGACAGCATGTCGCGCCCTGAGGCATCCATGAGGATGAACTTCACGTTCTGCTTGGCATTGAGGTTGCCGAAGCGAATGAAGAAAGCGTCATAATAGACATTCAGACTCTCACGCATCTGCTTGTTTTCCGTCTGTTCTTCCGCTTCATAGGTGTAAAGTTTCTGATAGGCATCACGGAGGGCGATATACAAGACAGCCTTTTCTTTCTGCTCCATATTCAGATCCAACGGCATGAAGGTAGCACCATACTTGGTAAGGTCTTTCAATACACCGATGTTTCGGGCAGAGTCGAGCACCATAGAACCCTCACGATGAAAACTTTCCAGTTTCTCATCAAATGGACGGGGCTTCATAGCATCCTCTTTCTTCCTTGCCAGCTCTTCTCGCTTTCTTTCTTGCTCTTTTTGTTGTTCCCGCTCATGATTTGTTTCTTTCAATGTGCTCTGAGTCTTGGAATCTTCTTTTGCCTCATTCCCTTTCGACTGTTCATGCCCGATTTGAACTTTGAGAACTTCTATCGGTTCCATCGGCGGCTTGAACTTCGGATCAAGCGTATCTTCAACGCCCAAAGCCTTGAGTTGTTCCTGACGGTGCAGTTCCGCCTTTTGGCGCAGCAGCACCCTGTCTTCGGGAGCCATGGTCATCATCATCTCGTAAAAGCCGTTGATTGGCGGATTCTCTTCCCAAGAGATGCTTGCGTATGGCTCATCCCCAGGCAGGATTGGTTTTGTCTCCTGTGCTGTTTCCTGCTCTTTTGCATCTGTCAACGAAGGCTTTTCTTCTTTTTCCACAGGCTTTGTCACAACTTCAAAAGTCGGATTTACGCTTTTTACCAACGGACTTGCTTTCTTCCTTGACACTTTCTTGGCGACAGCACCCACTGTTACCTCTGCTTTCTTCTTTGTAGCATGGACAGTCAGACGGTTTTCTTCTTCCATTCCCCAAAGGTCAAACAGCGTCATTTGGACAGGTGGCTGCTGATGATTGGACTTTTGGGATAGCTCAGCATCATCAGTAGGCTTTTCCTGCTTTTGCAAGGATACTACCGTATCGCTCTGCTTTTCCTCAATGGAAGGCTTTATCTTCTCTGTTTTTTCTATCTTTTCTGTTTCTTCAACCTCCTTAACTTCCTCAGCCTTTGTTTCCTCTATCCCCAAGTATCGGTTCAAATTGAGGTTCTTCTTAAAGTCTTCATGGAGCATCTTTCGCAAATCCTCTGCAATGCCTTCCACGCCATCCTCATGCGTGTATATCATTGCAGGTTTGCCGAACGGGTCAGTATCCAACTTTGCTGTTGTATGGATAATGCGTTCCGGATGCTCCAGAAAGTAGTTGTTTGTCGGAATGCGGTTCTCGTCATTATAGACGGTATCAAGCAGGTTGTCGTCTCCTCGCAGCGACTCCTTTTGGCTGTTTTTCTGGAGGATGATGAGGTCACTGCCCACTTCCGTATTGGCATTTTCCGTGAACAGGTTGTTGGGAAGACGAATCGCTGACACGAGATCAGCATGATAGAGCATCATAAAACGCGCGGCACTGTTGTTTTTGGCATTCAATACGCCTTGTGAGGTGATGAAGGCAACCAACCCGCCGTCCCTTACCGTATCAAGAGCCTTGACAAAGAAGTAGTTGTGTATGCGTCTGGTGACAAGTGCCCTCATGCCTTTCATGGCTGTATAGGACGGATCAAACACGGCAACATCGCCAAAGGGAATATTTGAGATGGCGAGGTCGAAGTAGTCATTGAAAGGCTTTTCTATCTTCTCGAATCCCTCTATGCGCACTTTCTGCTCCGGGTGCAGATGGCGGAGTATCTTTCCCGTAAGCAGGTCTTTTTCAAATGCCATAATGTCTGCCTTGGGATTGTTATCCAAGACGGAATCGACAAAGGCACCGATGCCTGCCGAGGGTTCAAGTACCTTTTCGGGGATAATCTGATGCTCTTTCAACACATCCGTCAGAGCCTCTGTAACGGCTGACGACGTGTAGAATGCCGTGAGGACAGACTGTTTCAGACTGTCCATCAACTGTTTGTACTCGCTTTCATTCTTGCTGTTTTCACGGATAAGTCTATGCAGATCCACTGTTGGAGCAAACAATTCAAGGTCTGACTTTGCCCAATGGACGGCATCCGCCAGTTCCCTGGCAGGGTTCAGGATGCACTTCAATCCACCGAATCCGCAGTAACGCTCCAGAAGGAGACGCTCACGGGCGGTCGGCGTGCGCTGTTCCCTGTCAAGGATGAATGCCGTCTCTATCGCCTTGATGTTGTCGTTCAGACGTTGTTTTCTATTGTACGCCATTTGACTCTATGAAAAGGGCTACGGCTCCAGTCAACTCTGTGTAGAGCTGCTCGTAGTCCGGTGACTGGGCAAAATCGTCATCGGTGAGGTCGTAAATGGAATACACGTTATCAACCAAAGGCAGGAGGTTCTTGACAAACGCTTCCTGATCTTCTACTGCTACCTCCAGGGGAAACTCACTGTCAACAACATCATACAGGATGCTGTACTTGGAAAAGCGGAGACCTTTCAGCAATGCTGACATGGCAAGCTCTTGTGCCGCATCGGCAAAGAGGGCATCACGCCGTGCCTGCTCATATACTTCTGCGGCATGGTCTGCACGTTCGCGGATAAAGTCTGCATCGTTGGCTTGTGGAAAACGGTTCTCTCTGAGGTGGTTCAAGAGGTACAGTCCGTAATAGGACAGCTCTGTCTGTGCCTGTTTCTTTCTGTTCATTTGTCTGTTGAATGGATTAAGTGGTGAATAATAAACCGTGGATGGCGGTTGGTGTGAAAGCAAGAAAAAGGCACTCGGTATCCCTCCGAGTGCCGCCACTTAATCCACAGTAAATAAAAGCATCCTGAATAAAGACACCATTTATGAACCATGTTTCGGTGGCAAAGGTACAAACTATTTCTTGTATCTCTTCACATTTCCTCGCTTTTCTGCTGTTTTGCGCTCTGCAAAGACGAATTTCGTGTTGAAATTCTCGTCAAAGGCAATGGCTGCGGAGAACGATTTGCCTTGCTTGCTGGTGAAACCATTGAGCGTTCAGGTCTTGCCCTTGGTGAGCAAGTCGGTGATGTCGGCATCAGTGAGCAACTTTCCTGCTACCTGCTTGAACACTGGCATACCGCACTCCTTGTTGCTGCATCTTACTACCTTTCCGAAGAACTGCATGGTACCATGCTTGCATTTAGGACACTGGCAGCCGGAATCCTTGTGGCTGAAAAGTCTGTCGCAACCTAACAGCTCCGCAGTGATTTCACGGGTATAGCCTTCGATACTATGGGTGAACCCGTCTGCACTTGCTTCACCTCGTTCAATCTTGGCAAGTTCCGCCTCCCATTTACCCGTCATCTCCACATTGGCAATCGCCATGTTCTTCACTACGGAATGCAGGGCGAGTCCTTTTTCCGTCGGCACGAGTTTCTTCTGCTGGCGCACCATATACTCTCGTTTGAGCAGGGTTTCGATGATGGCGGCACGTGTGGCAGGTGTGCCAATACCGCTGTCCTTCATTGCCTGGCGCATCGTATCATCTACTATCTCTTTGCCTGCGGTCTCCATTGCTGCAAGCAATGTGGATTCCGTATGCAAAGGCTTCGGCTTGGTCTTGCCCTCCGTGATGGTGCAGCCTGAAAAGGTGATATGCTGTCCTTCTTGCCAGTTGGGAATGACTTGCTCCTTGACCTCATTGTCGGTTGTGTCTGCATTCTTGTCCTTCTTGCTGTTCTTTTCCTTGAGTGACAATGCTCGCCAGCCAGTCTGTCGGATGATGGAGCCGCTGATACCAAATTCTATTTCATGATCCACTTGCGCCGATACTGATGTGATGTCCTTGATGCAGTCTGCCGAGAACGCTTCAATCATCCGGCACAATATCATGTCATAAACGATCTTCTCGTCCTTGAAAAGACCAATGGCTGCGTTTTCAGTGATGAGCAGGGCATGGTGATCGGTCACCTTGGCTGCATTCACGCTGTTCTTGCTGTAGTCCTCACTGCAAGGCAAGAGTTTCACTTTCTCTCCATATTCCGAATGATTCTCTAAATTCTTGAAGAGTTTGGGAAGGGTGGCAAATACATCATCCGAGATATAGCGGCTTGATGTTCTCGGATAGGTGATGAACTTTGCCTCGTAGAGTTTCTGGGCGATGGAGAGTGTATGCTCTGCCGTGAAGCCATGCTGGGAGTTGGCTTCTTTCTGCAAGGTGGTAAGGTCGTAAAGGAGCGGTGCCTTCTCCACCTTTCGCTTGGTTGTGACCTTTGTGATGATGGCAGAGCCGGTATCTTTCACCTTATTATATATGTCGGTTGCGGTGGCTTTGTCTGTCCATCGGTTGGCAGATGTGAACTTCAGTATATTGCCACTGTCTGCATCAACCACACCGAAGTGTACCTGCCAGAACGGTTTCGACTCGAAACGCTTGTGTTCCCAATAGCGTTCGCACACCATGCCAAGGGTCGGAGTCTGCACACGACCTACGGAATAGGTGCCACGTCCTGCGGCTATCGTCAGGGCCTGCGTGCCGTTGATGCCGACGAGCCAGTCTGCCTCACTTCGTGCCTTGGCTGCATGATAGAGATTGTCATACTCCTTGCCATTTCTGAGGTTGGCAAGTCCCTCACGGATGGCGGAATCTGTAAGCGAACTGATCCAGAGACGGTCGAACGGCTTCTTGCAGCCGAGGTATTCATAGAGGTAGCGGAAAATAAGCTCTCCCTCACGTCCGGCATCGGTGGCGACGATGATGCGCTCGCTGCTGTCAAACAGCTTGCCGATAATTTTAATCTGGGCAAGCACACCTGCATCTGGTTTGTAGCCGTTCTCTGTCTTGACTTGTCGGGGAACAAGAACGAACGGGTCGGGAATCACAGGCAGATTCTCTGCATGGAATCCCTTCATGCCGTAGGTTTCCGGCATGGCTGGCTGCACTAAATGTCCGAATGCCCATGTCACATAATAGCCATTGCCCTGCATATAGCCTTCCTCACGCTTGCCAGCTCCCACAATGTGGGCGATTTCCTTGGCTACGCTTGGTTTCTCTGCGATGATTGTCTTCATTGTCTGTTGTTTTTGTGACACCCGTAACCGTGGAATAGTCGGTCGCAGGTGTCGGTTATTCTTTACTGATGGATTATTCAAATGGATTAAGTGGCGGCATCTACATCTTCACGCTTCTTGCCTTACGCTTCGGCTTCTGTGCCTCGGCGGTCTGCTCCTTCTGCTGCTTCTCGTTCTTCGGTGCAGACTGTCCCGGCTTCAAGGGTTCCTTGGTGTGCTTGGTCGCCTCGTTGGTCTTGCCCTGCTCGTTGACGGCAACCTGCGTCTTGTTCTCATTGGTCGGAATCTGTTCCTTTGCCTGCTTTAGGTCGGGATTGTTGCGGTAGGAACGTGGTTGCATCTTGTCGAAGTCGAACTTCACATAGGCGGTATAGGTACCGCTGCCGTTCTTGTTCGGCACTTCCTTGATTTCTATGGTCTTGCCTGCCACATAGTCGTCCTTCTGCTGCTCGGTCAACTCCTTCTTGAAATAGGTGTTGAGTCGGCGGATGGTTCCGTCCTCATTGAGCCAGTGGTTGGGATCTTGCTGTTTCTTCTGACCGCCCGTATCACCTTCTGCCTTCTGCTCCTGCTTGTCAGCGGTTTGCTTCTTGTCGCCATTCTGTTTCTGACCTTGCGCCTGTCTTGTGCTGCCAGGCACGAACTCCACGCCACGCTGTTCCACATTCACCTGCAGCAGCGGTGTAAACTTGCGCCCGTTGGCAAGCTCAATCTCCTTGCGAAGCGGAATACCTGAGTAGAGCACTCTCTTGTCGTCCTTGGTAATAGGTGTCTTGCCGATGGTATCGGGTATGCGCACCTTGTTGGTCGGGATGTCAACAATCTCATTGGTGAGACGGTCGATACTGATGAAATGAGGACGCAGCTCACCTGTATTCTTGTCGGGGAAATCCACAACCTTTCCGAGGTTGCCGTTCTGCAACAGGTTCTTCTTGTCCTCTGGAGTGAAGGTATAGCCTTTGTAAGCGACATCGAGTTTAGGCTCGTTGCGCACGAAATGCGGCACGAGTTGCAACTGGTCGTTATCGTCCTTGCGGAATGACAGACGGGCCTGTATCTCTATCTGTTCACCGCCGAAGGTCGGCTTCACAATCACAAGCCCCGTCTTGCCGTAGTTGAGCAGGGCTTTCATATCCTTCTCATTCATACTGTTGAAGTCTATGCCATATTTGGCACCCAATTCCTGCAGGTTCACATCGTTACCACTGATGAGGTTCTGCTTTACACCCGGAGCGGTCTGTGCCTGCTGTTCGGCTGCGGTCTGTTCTGGTTTCTGTTCCATGTCGTTCTCTTTTTCGTTGGTTTGTTCAGATGATACATTCTCTTTTTCTGTGTTAGCTTGCGTCTTGGACGCATCGTCCGATGATGCGGTTTCTTTCGCCTGACCTTCCGATTGCTTTGCCTCTTTCTCATAATTGGAGGTGTCAACCTTGTGGGCGGAAAGAATCTCCTTGTTAGCCTCCGGATCTTTCAGCAACTCCTTCATCACGCCAAGCAGGTTTTCCACCTGGTCTGCCGCTATGCGGTAGAATCCGAATCGGCTTGGCTTCTTGCACTGGCGGAAGAAGTTTCTAAAGAAACTGTCCATCAGGTCGCTGTTGCGGTCAAAACGCAGGAAGTCGGACGTGTTCTCCGCCTTGGCGGGTGCTCGCTTCGGTGTGCCGTCCCTGCTGAGTCCGGCGACGACGCTGATCTCGCCCGTCTTTTCGTCACGGACTACCAGCACGTCCTGTTCATCACTCTTTTTCTTTTGTACCATAATTGTAAATTTTTAATGGTGAATACTGTTGTTATTTGAATTTCTGATGAATGCGAGTCAAGTAATGCTCCACATTCTCTTTCTTGAATTCTTTGACATTATTCTCTACAAACTGCATCACATCCTCTTCCGTGTAGTAGGTTTTCTGCCCCAAACGCTTGTAGGGAAGCACTCCCAGACTGCGATAGCGTTGAAGGGAACGAGGGGAGATTTGAAATAAGAGGCAGAGGTCTTGGTTGTCAAGCAATTTTTCATTGATGGCAGAACTTCCTTTTTGCTCCGTCTCTCGTTCGTGTCTCAACATCAGCATGTCGTAGATGCCGTCTATCTTTTTGTGTAGGTCATGGAGATATAACTCCAGTTTTCTCAATGTTCCATCTTCCATGCTCATGTTTCCTTTGCTATTGTTCGTTCCTCAACCATTCTTTCAATGGCTTCAACTTGGTATCGGCATTGATTACCAATTTTAATAAAATCAATGCGGTTCTCTGAGCGCATTCGCTGCAAGGTGCGCTTGCTCACACCAAGCATCTTGGCTGCATCGTCATTGGTCAACATCGGCTTCAATCCCTTACCCGTCAGGTTCTCTTGAAATGCCATTTTTGCCAATCGCACGTACTGGACTATTTCTGTCAACTGTTCTGTCAGCTTTTTGAAGGCTGCACTTTCCATTGTTATTACTTCCATTCTAATTCCGTTTGAAATGTTATATAATTCGTTGTTTTTATTTCTCGGCGGCAAAATTAACCATTTGCGAAATACCCGTTTAACAACTCATTAATGACCCACGTATAATTTTCTTGATTTTTCTTGCCAAGCGGTCGGCAAACCCCAGAAAAGCACTGCCACAGTTATTCATTTTCATTGTTTTTCTACATACACACATTAACTTTGCATCCGAATTTGTTGAACCAATAAAACAGAGAATATGGAAGTAGTAACAATGGAAAAGAAGGCATTCGACTTGATGATGGCAAGATACGATGCCTTGGTAAAGAAAGTTGAGTTGCTGAAGCATAAGGCTAACGGCAAGCGTCTGAACAAATGGCTTACAGGTCAAGAGGTCTGCCAGCAACTTCGCATCAGCCAGCGCACCTTACAAAAACTTCGTGACCGCCGTTTCTTGGGGCATACCCAGATAGGTCGCCAATTCTATTACTGCCCCGAAGAGGTCAAAGCCATCGTTCCGCTTATCGCCAGAATCAAATCGGTATAGCATAAAGCCAAACTCGCCCAAGGCAAAGCCGAAAACTTCACCCTGGGCGAGCCAACACATTTTATATTCACCACTTAATCCAAATTGTAAACAATGAACATGAACCAACTTCTTACGCATGAGAGCAAGTCGATAGACACCGCCATGCAATCCTTGAAGAAAGCCAACAACTGGCTATCCTCATTCATCGAGTCCTACAGCCCACCTTTGGACGGGGAGCGATACCTCACCGACAAGGAACTCTCCGAGCATTTGAAGCTTAGTCGCCGCACCTTGCAGGAATATCGCAAGCAAGGCATTTTGCCCTACATTATATTATGTGGCAAAACCCTCTATCCGGAATCCGAGATACAAGCACTTCTCACTGGTAATTACCGCAAGCCGATAATCGACGGCACTGTTTCATAAGAGGAGGGTACTGCTTCATAATAGTGAAACAAAAATAGCGTACAGGGTACAACGACAAAAATCGTTTCCTCTGTACGCTATTATTTATAAAGGTGTAGGAATCTTATTAAAAGATGAGAGATTCTAACTTGCACCTCTTGGCATCGTTCCGTTCATCACAATAATCATCGGATACTCGTGTTTTACTTGCTCTGCATGGCAATCCTTGCGGTTTACAACCTTACTGATAAACCATTGTCTGAACAACAAGGCTTGGTATGTATCCATTTGAAGTGCTATGGCGATAATCACTTCCATATCATAGACATGCGCAGAATATCCATTTTCAAGTTTGATGTATTGAGAAAGCTGGAAATCTTTCAGCACACTTTGTTTCCAAATGCGCTTGATGGTATTCTTCACTGCTGTCCCTGTTACATTCAACAGTTCGGCAATCTCCCAAACTGTCATCCACACCTCACCATGATGTGGGGCGTAGATGACCATTTCTTCTTGTATTGTTATCACTTGTCGTTTCATACTCTGCCATTTATAGTGTTAGTATTATCGTTGCAAACATTTCCAAACGTGAATTCCTCAATGTTATTAATCTGCTGAGACAACTTTTCCACGTCTTTGCTCAATTTCTCCTTGGTAATCTTGGCATACACCTGGGTTGTCTTTATGTCCTTGTGACCAAGCATTGAACTCACGGTTTCTATTGGAACTCCGTTGGAGAGGCAAACCGAGGTTGCGAACGAATGACGGCTCATGTGCACAATTTAAGCAAAAGCAACGGAAAGTGAAGATGAGAGAAATGAACTACAAGTGGTTGAGAATGAGCAATATTTCATAATTCTGCCAATTGTCTGCAAAGCAA